>Ga0137308_100409_pt1 | contig 73806 bp, 51 predicted proteins | sample Inofrocosms_June_FD_97181 | JGI IMG/M metagenome (GOLD analysis project Ga0137308, IMG submission 97181) | Mouse cecal microbial communities from Vienna, Austria - N-Acetylneuraminic and N-Acetylglucosamine D2O microcosms_June | ecosystem: Host-associated > Mammals > Digestive system > Large... | reverse complement strand
TCAATACTGTGTCATTGCAGCTCACGGGCCGTGGAAAAAGTCGCGGCTGCCTGCGGGAAACTGACGTAAGATCATGCAAATCCCTGATCTTCAAAACCGCAGGACAGACTTTTTTCACAGCCCCTCCGCCTGTGGCGGATCGCTTCAGCGATATAATTCCTCTCCGCCGCAGTGCGATCCTGCCCGGAGGGCTTTTCTTTATAGGAGGCAATTTCCTGTAAAGTAAAAAACGGGAAGTCATATCCTGACTTCCCGCTCATCTTAAATCCTATAATTATCATTCTTTATCTGTAAAACCCCGACTCACCCGGAAATATCATGACTCCAGGTGCTGTGTCTGACAGACTCATTCGTCCTCTTACTCAGCATCCTCTGCTGCCACAGCTTCAATATCCACATCTGCGATATCCAAATCCACCGGAGCCTCCATATGATTCTGGAGAGCCTTCATGCTGAGGCTGATCTTGCGGTCCTCGCCATTGAAATCAACGACCTTGGCCTCAATCTCCTGACCGATGCTTAAGGCATCTGCCGGTTTGTCAACATGATCCCTGGAGATCTGGGATACATGAAGCAGAGCATCCACACCAGGCTCCAGCTCTATGAAAGCGCCAAAGTCGGTCATACGGGCTACACGTCCGCTGACGATGTTACCGGCCGCGTACTTCTCGGCTGCATGGGTCCACGGATTCTGCTCCGGGAACTTAAGGCTCAGGGCAATCTTCTCACCGTTGATATCCTTGATCAGGGTAGATACCTGGTCACCGGTATGGAAGACCTTCTTCGGGTTCTCCACGCGCCCCCAGGACATCTCGGAAATATGCAGCAGACCGTCAGCGCCACCCAGATCAATGAACGCGCCAAAATCGGTTACATTCTTAACGGTACCTTCCACGGTATCGCCTACATGAATGCGCTCAAAAAGAGCCCTCTGCATCTCGGCCTTTCTTGCAATCATCAACTGCTTTCTGTCACCGATGACTCTTCTTCTCTTGGGGTTGAACTCGGTGATGACGAACTCAATATCCTGTCCGGCATACTTATTCAGATCCCTCTCATAAGTATCGGAAACAAGACTTGCAGGAATAAAGACTCTCGCCTCTTCCACAACCACGCTTAAACCGCCATCCAGCACCTGGGCTACCTTTGCAGTAAGAACCTCCTGATTGTTGAAGGCATCCTCCAGCCTTTTGTTGCCCTTGTCAGCTGCCAGTCTCTTGTAGGAGAGCGCCACCTGGCCCTCGCCGTCGTTGACCTTGACAACCTTTGCTTCCATCTCGTCGCCTACCTGTACCATACTCTTAAGATCAGCGCTGTTGTCATTGGTGTACTCGTTCTTCGGGATGATGCCATCTGACTTATACCCGATATTCAGGACGATCTCATCATCCTTCACATCGATAACTTTACCCGTGACGATCTCCCCTGTACGTATAGTTTTCAATGATTCTTCCAACATTTGTTCAAAACTTAACTCTGACATTAGTATGAACCTCCTCGATAATTTGTTTCGGGGTTGATGCCCCTGCTGTAATACCTACGCTGCGCACAGAATTCACACATTCAGGATTGAAATCGCCTAGTGTCTGGATAAAGAAAGTATTCTTACATTCCCTCTGGCATATCTCGTAAAGCTTCTGTGTATTGGAACTATGTCTGCCTCCTATGACGATCATGGCATCCACCTCAGAAGCGATACGCTTAGCTTCCACTTGTCGTTCCTGTGTTGCATTGCAAATCGTATTTAAAACAATTATATCATAACCTTTTTTCTTGAATTTTTCAACTAAATCTTGAAATTTATTGTAATTAAATGTCGTCTGGGATACGACGCAGAGTTTTTCTCCCTGACAAAGGGGCAAATCGTCGATCTGGGAGGCATCTTTCACCACCAGGGTGTCCTCCTCCCCCCATCCCCGGATCCCTTCCACCTCCGGATGATCCGGATTTCCGATGATCACCACCCTGCGGCCTTTCTCCTTCTGCTCCGCCACGATCCGGTGAATCTTCTTCACAAAGGGGCAGGTGGCATCCACCACGGTGATCCCTTCCCTGTCCAGCAGGTCATAGACATATCTGCCCACTCCATGAGAGCGGATGATCACGGTTCCCTCTTTAAGCTTCTCCAGCTCCTCCACCGTTTCCAGGACCTTGACGCCCTTTTCCTCCAGATCCCGCACCACCTCCTCATTGTGGATGATGGGGCCGAAGGTATAGACGGGGCCCCGGGCCTTCCGGATCTGTTCATACACCTGGTCCACGGCACGCTTCACGCCAAAACAGAATCCGGCTGTCTTCGCTACGATCACTTCCATCCTTTACTCCACTTTCAGACCATGGGAAACTGCCACCTGGATGATCCGGTCTGCCACCTCTTCAATAGTCATCTCTGACCCGTCCACCAGCACCGCGTCCTCTGCCTGTTTCAGGGGAGCAATCTTCCGGGTCATATCCCGCTGGTCCCTTTCTATTATATCTTGCTCAATTTCCTGCAAATTACACATTTCACCCTTCTCAACCAGCTCCTTGTACCGGCGAAGGGCCCGCACTCTGGAAGACGCGGTAAGAAAGATCTTGGCATCTGCGTCCGGAAGGATGCAGGTACCGATGTCCCGTCCGTCCATGATCACGTCCGTACAGGCAGCCAGATCCCTCTGCAGATCCAGAAGGTGGGCGCGGACCGCCGGATAAGCGCTGGTGGCCGAAGCCATATTGCCCACCTGCTCGCTGCGAATGAGGCCGGATACATTCTCCCCATTGAGGATCACCTGCTGGGCACCGTCCTCGTAGCGGATGGTGATCCCGGCAGCCTTCGCCGCCTGGGATATGGCCGCCTCATCCTCCGGCCCGATCCCCTGGCGGATGAAATAAAGGGCCATGGCCCGGTACATAGCTCCGGTGTCTACATAGACGAATCCCAGCCGTCTGGCCACCAGTCTGGCAATGGTACTTTTGCCTGCACCGGCAGGACCGTCAATTGCAATATTATATGATGTTTTCTGCATTTTAATCTCCATTCTCTGATTCTGTTCCCGTCATAGGCCGGATACCTGTCATACAGAAATATTCCATATGGTCATGAACAGTCGGCCGATATCCCGGCCAGATATCCGGTAGACCAGGCGATCTGCAGGTTGTAGCCTCCTGTAACCGCGTCCACATCCAGCACCTCCCCGGCAAAATAAAGTCCCTTCACCAGCTTCGACTCCATGGTGGATGGATTGACCTCCCGTACAGAGACACCCCCCTGGGTGATGATCGCTTCCTTATAATCCCGGAGTCCGGTAAGGGTCAGCCGGAAATCCTTCACTGCCGATACAATCCTGTGACGCTCCTCCCGGCTGATCTCATTGACCTTTTTCTCCGGGGATATCCCGCTTTGGCCCACGATCACCGGAACCATCCTGGCCGGAAGCAGATGCACCAGGGCATTCTTGAACTGACGGTTCTTCACCTCCTCAAAATCCCGCAGGATCCGGGCATCCAGCTGTTCTGCTGAAAGAGCCGGCTTTAAATCTATGGACAAAACCAGAGGCTCTTTCCTGATCTCCTTTGTCACATAGCTGCTGGCTGAGAGAAGCACCGGACCGCTGACTCCATAGTGGGTAAACAGCATTTCCCCGAATTCCTCATACAGCACCTTGCCTCCTTTTCTGATGGCGGACCGGATATTGCGCAGGGACAGGCCCTGAAGCTCCTTCACCACCGGCTCTGCCGTCTCAAAGGGAACCAGGGCTGGGGACAGCTCGGCAATGTGATGCCCCGCCTGACCCGCAAACCGGTAGCCGTCCCCGGTGGAGCCGGTGGCCGGATAAGACAAGCCTCCGGTGGCCACCAGCACCGCGTCTCCCTCCACGAAACGCCCGTTCCGTTTCAGAATCACGCCCCTGGCCCGTCCTGCCTCAATCCCCAGCTCCTTTACCTCTTCTCTAAGAAATATTTCCACACCCAGGTGTTTTAAACATCCTGTCAGTGCTCCGGTGACGTCAGATGCCTTATCAGACACTGGAAACACCCGGTTGCCACGTTCTGTCTTGACGGGACAGCCGTTCTGCTCCATAAGCTCCATCACGTCCTCGTTGGAGAAGGAGTAAAAAGCACTGTACAGAAACTTCGGGTTGTGCACCACACTCCGGAACAGATCCTCCAGGTCGCATGCATTGGTCAGATTGCAGCGTCCTTTTCCGGTGATATAGAGCTTTTTCCCAAGCTTTTCATTCTTTTCGTAGATTTGAACCTGGTGTCCGTTCCGGGCGGCGGCGATCCCGGCCATCATGCCGGCCGCACCGCCTCCGATGATTATCACTCTGCCCATGGCATCCTCCTGTCCTTCTCCATGTATCCTCAGCAGCCGCGCCTGATTTTGCGAAACTCCGGGAGTACATCTCTTTCCCAAGTACTCACTGCCGCGCCAGCCCCGGGTACGCAACAGTTCAAATCCCCCTTGAACTGTTATCTGGGTACAGATATCCCCTGATCTTTTCTCTGGCCCTGGTCAGATTCTCCAGCCCATAGAAGAATCTCAGGCCCAGGTTCAGGGGATCTGTACCCTCCAGACCGGAATCTGCCAGTATGAACCACTTGTAGCTTTCTACAAAATCCGGATACTCCTCAGGCTCCTGTCCGGGGCCCACCCCAGTCTCCGTCAGCGGCCGGGTATCAGGATCTGGCTCTGACTCTGGCCTTGGGATATTCAGGGCCGTATCAAAGCTCTCCTTGTAAAATCCCCCTTCCACCTGCTCCAGGATCTGCCCCTGGAATACCAGCATCTGGCTTATGAATGCGGTGCGGTCCCGGAATGATCCATCCCGGCGCAGCACATCATTCCAGTCCACCCACAGCCTAAACTGCATGGGAGCCTGCCCGTCAGTCCCGGGCACCGGTTCCAGGTAATTCTCATTTGCTCCTATGCCATCTGTATAGACGTGTACAGATTCCAGGTAGCCTTCCAGCTCCTGAGGGTACACATCCCTCAGACTTTCCAGGATCTGCCTTACACCTGCCTTCCCGGTATCGTATGCTCCTCCATCTGCCCACAGGGAAATCTCCGGACTGTCCGCGTCTGCCCCAGGCTTTTGGTACTCATGGAAAGCACCGCCCTCCTCCCCGCTGCCTTCAGCTGTCTCTTCCCTGGCCGGAAGCGGTCCGGCATACAGCTCTCTCATGGGGGCATCATATTCCACCACGTTCAGCTCATATCCGCCGGAAGCCGGAGCCAGGGTAAAATGGAGCCGGTATACCGGATCCTCCCAGTGATACTCTACCCCATTAGGTCCGGCAGAGCCTGCCCAGGGGATACCATAGATCTCTGAGACCCTCTCTTTCATCTCCTCCAGCCCGACTCCTGCCCCGTCGCTGTCCAGGGCGATCTCCACCAGCCGGTTGTCCTGATAATAATACCTGGTCAGGATCACCTGATCCACATTGAACCATTTCATATGGTACTGGTATGCATGAATCGCCCGTCCTTCACTATCCTGATTCTCTGTAACCGGAATCCCGGTCATGCCCAGACGGTTGTCCGTCTCCTCATGGGATTCCCCAAACCGGATAGAAGACTCCTCTTTCTGGACATACTCGCCTTCATGGAGATTGTTATAAAATCTTGACTTGGCATGAAGGGAAGGCGTATCTGCGCTCATGATATCCGAAAGCACCCTGGCCAATGCATTGACCACCTGGGCTACCCGTTCGATATCCACAAGCTCCGGACGGTCATAAGGAGAACCTGCCTCGTAGGCGTCCCACATCTGGCGTACCTCTACAGCCGGTATTCCCCGCCGGACAAAAAGACTCGGAATCCCCTGCTCCTGCTGCTTCCATCCCGCCAGGGGAATCTCCCCAGCGGCCTCTTTAAACAGATCTCCCAGAAGGGTTGACTTCCCGTCATCTGTCTTCAGAACCATCCGCGGGTCCGTATAGTATCCCATGGGGCCCAGGTGCACGACCCCGATCATCCGGAGGGCTTCCTCCTCCGTAAGCCCCGCAAGATAACGGCGTGCCCCGCCCTCTGCCCCCGTTCTGTCGGCAAAGCTTACAAACCGCAGCTCCGTATCCGTAGGCAGCGAGGAAAGCAGCCGCGCCGTCTCCAGCATGGCAACCATACCGGAAGCGCTGTGGACGGCTCCCGGACTTCCCTCGGCCACCCCGTGGCAGCTTCCCACCAGAATGATATCCGCATCCGGTGAAGAGCCGCCCCGTACAGCCACCACATTGGACCTTTGCACAGAGCCCCCTTCCGGTTCCCATGTCTGGAAATTCTGAAGAGTCACCTCATATCCATAATCCGTCAGCATCTGCTGCAGGTAGGATACGATCTGTTCCTCCCCCTCCTGCCTCTTTGGACAGGGCACGCCTGCCACCATCCCAAGGGCCTCCTGAAGGTAGAAGGGATTGGCCTCCTCCAGAACCAGCATATCCGGCAAAATGATCCTTGGCTCCTGGGGCGCTTCCTGACCCCCTGGCAGAATCCGGGTCGAAGGCCCTGCACAGCCTCCCAGAATACAGAGGGATACCGCAGCCGCGGCCAGTACTGCCCCCGCAGCTCTCTTCGTCTTTCCCATGAAATCTCCTCTCCGGCCCCTACCTTCTCCTATGGTCAGCGCAGCAAATACGCAGACCTGTACTAACTGTTACAACGCTCCCGGTAATTCAAACAAATTAAGCGTGTCCTGGTGTCCTCCCCCAATGATCATGCTCCACATGACGGAAAACACCTTTAAGACACGCCCTGCTCCTGGCGCAGTCTGCCCAGAACAAGGATTCTCCCCTGTTCCGGCACCTGAATCCATTATAGCATGGCCGGATGTTTTTGCAAGGGAAAAAGCAAAAACAGCTCCGGGATTGCCGAAGCTGTTTGTTACGGTTTCTACACTTCCGTTTCCACAAAGATATCGTAAATGGCCCTGATGGCCTGATCAAAGTCATTGTTCTTGACTCCGATGATAATATTCAGCTCACTGGAACCCTGGTCAATCATCTTTACATTGATCCGGGCATGGGCCAGGGCAGAGAAGATCCTCCCGGCCGTTCCACGGGTAGCTTTCATCCCCCGGCCCACTACCGCGATCAGGGCCAGATCCGATTCCAGCTCCACACCGTCCGGCTCTACCGCCCTATGAATCCCGGCTATGACAGACTGCTCATACTCCTCGAACTCGGACTGGTGAACCATGATGGTCATGGTGTCGATCCCGGAGGGCATATGCTCAAAGGAGATGCCGAACTTCTCGAAGACACCCAGAACCTTTCTGCCAAAGCCCACCTCAGAGTTCATCATGGCTTTTTCAATATTGATGGCGCAGAAGCCCTTCTTCCCCGCGATTCCGGTGATGGTGTACCGGGGCTTCCTGCAGGTGCTTTCCACAATCAGGGTACCCTTGTCATCGGGCTTGTTGGTATTGCGGATATTGATGGGGATCCCTTCCTTTCGTACAGGGAAGATGGCATCCTCATGAAGGACACTGGCTCCCATATAGGCCAGCTCCCGCAGTTCCTTATAAGTGATGGTCTCAATGATCTCCGGATTCTCCACCACCCTTGGATCTGCCACCAGAAAGCCGGACACATCGGTCCAGTTCTCATAGAGATCCGCGTGGATCGCCCGTGCCACAATGGAGCCTGTTACATCTGAACCGCCACGGGAGAAGGTCTTGATAGTGCCGTCATGCTTTGATCCGTAAAATCCTGGAATTACCGCCCGCTCCACATGCTCCAGCCGCTCAGCCAGCTCCTTATTGGTATTGTCCGCCTCCAAGTTGCCATTCTCATCAAAGAAAATCACCTCTGCCGCATCAATGAACTCAAAACCCAGGTACTCGGCCATCACAATGCCGTTGAGATACTCGCCCCGGGAAGCCGCATAGTCACGGCCTGCCCCCTTGACAAAATTCTCCTCAATGTTGGCAAATTCATGATCCAGATTCAGATTCAGATCCAGACCATTGATGATCTCCTCATAACGCTCCCGGATCTGGTTTAAAATCTTCTTATAGGACGCCCCGGTGGACGCCGCCTCATAGCATTCATATAAAAGGTCCGTGACCTTGGTATCCTTATTGTTTCTCTTGCCAGGCGCAGAAGGAATCACATAGCGTCTCGTCTTATCCGCGCGGATGATATCCCCCACCTTGCGGAACTGTCTCGCGCTGGCAAGGGAACTGCCGCCAAACTTTACTACTTTTCTCACAGCCATTCTCCTCACGTACATTCTTTTAATCCTAAAATAATACTGTAATTCTCGTCTTCTGTCAAGACCAATTCACGGCCACACCGCGCTGGCTGCCGTTCAGGCGGTAACAGTTCAGATACCACCTGAACCGTTACGCTCTGGCCACTCCTACCTGAAGTACTCCACTCCTGACTCAAACAGCCTCATATCCTGCTGGCCATAGATATTCATGGCCACTGCCTCACCGCGGCGCTCAGAGTGGGCCATCTTGCCCAGGATCCGGCCATCAGGGCTGGTGATGCCTTCCACGGCCATATAGGAGCCGTTGGGATTCCACAGCTCATCCATAGTGGGACGCCCGCAGTCATCTACATACTGGGTAGCCACCTGCCCGTTGGCAAAAAGCTTCTCCTGCCACTCCCTGCCGGCTACGAAGCGGCCCTCTCCATGGGAAGCCGGGTTGCAGTAGACACCGCCTGCCTCTGCCCCCTTCAGCCACGGGGACTTATCGGAAACCACCTTTGTGTAGACCATTCTGGAAATATGTCGGCCAATGGTATTCATAGCCAAAGTCGGTGAATCTGCCCTCTGCTCCACGATCTGTCCCTCCGGAAGAAGCCCCAGCTTGATCAGGGCCTGGAAGCCGTTGCAGATGCCCAGCATCAGACCGTCCCGCTCATATAACAGCTTCTCGATCTCCTCTTTGATTACCGCGTTGCGGAAAACGGTGGCAAAGAACTTGGCGCTTCCCTCCGGCTCATCGCCTGCGGAGAAGCCTCCGGGGAACATGACGATCTGGGCTTTGGCGATCTCCTTTTTATACACCTCCACAGAATCCCGGATATCCGCCGCGTCCAGATTCCGGAACACACGGGTCACCACCCTGGCTCCTGCCCGCTCAAAGGCCTTCCCACTGTCATACTCACAGTTGGTTCCCGGAAATACAGGGATAAACACACTGGGCTGGGCCAGTTTGTGGCTGCACACATACACATGGTCTGCCTTATATACCTGATCCTGAATCTCGGTCTCTTTCACACCGGACCTGGTGGGGAATACCCCCTCCAGAGTCTTCGTCCAGTTGTCCTGGGCCTCCTTCAGGGAGATCTCCACCGGGCCATACGTAAAGACCGGACGGGCCAGGACCTGGCCGATAAGCGTATAGGACATGGAAAGCTCGCCCACCTTGCCCTCAGGCACCTCACATACGATGTCGCCCCAGCCTGCGCCGAAGAAATCCCGGGGATCCACATTGTGTTCGATCTTAAGGCCCAGCCGGTTGCCAAATGCCATCTTGCTGACAGCCTCCGCGATCCCGTGCCGTTCTACAGCATAGGCAGAGATCACCCGGCCCGCCTGAATATCCTCATGAAGCTTTCTGTAGCCCTCCATGATCTGCCCATAGACCGGCAGGTCCCAGTCATCCCGCTCTGCCTTAAAGACTACGATCTTACTTCCCGGCTTCTTGAATTCCGGGGTAATGATATCCCCATGCTTTGCCACATCTACCGCAAAGGAAACCAGGGTCGGGGGGACATTGATCTCCCCATGCTTCTCGTCATTGAAGGTACCGGACATGCTGTCTTTGCCGCCGATAGAGCCCAGGCCGAAGCCAAGCTGGGCATCGTAAGCCCCCAGAAGCGCCGCAAAGGGCACGCCCCAGCGGGCCGCATCCCCGGTCATCCGCTTGAAATACTCCTGGAAGGTGAAATGAATCTTCTCAAAGTCACCGCCGCAGGCCACAATCTTGGCCACAGAGGAAACTACTGCATAGATGGCTCCATGGTAGGGGCTCCAGCTTGACAGATAGGGATCAAAGCCGTAGCTCATCATGGTCACCGTATCCGTAGTGCCGGACAGCACCGGCAGTCTGGCCACCATGGCCTGGGTCTCGGTCATCTGGTATTTGCCCCCGTAAGGCATCAGGACAGAGCCTGCGCCGATGGAAGCGTCAAACCGCTCCACCAGTCCTCTCTGGGAGCACACATTGAGATCGGAAAGCATGGAAAGCCATGTTTCCCGCACATCCCCGGTCTCCTGGCGGATAAAGGGATTGCCTTCCCTGTCAGGTGTCTCCAGAACCACATCCGCCTCCTGGTTGGCGCCGTTGGTATCCAGAAAAGCACGGCTGATATCCACAATGGTCTTTCCTCTCCATCTCATGACCAGACGGGGGTTTTCTGTCACCACAGCTACCCGGACTGCCTCCAGGTTCTCTTCCCTGGCAAAGCCCAGGAAGGTCTCCACATCCTCCGGATCCAGCACCACTGCCATGCGCTCCTGGGACTCGGAGATAGCGATCTCTGTGCCGTCCAGACCTGCATACTTCTTCGGCACCTTGTCCAGGTCGATCTCCAGACCCGCAGCCAGCTCGCCGATGGCCACGGATACGCCGCCTGCTCCGAAGTCATTGCATTTCTTGATAATGGAGGATACCTCCGGACGCCTGAACAGCCTCTGGAGCTTCCGCTCCGTGGGCGCGTTTCCCTTCTGGACCTCCGCGCCGCAGACCTCAATGGAGGCCTCCGTATGCACCTTGGAGGAGCCGGTGGCGCCGCCGATGCCGTCACGCCCGGTCCGTCCGCCCAGCAGCACGATCACGTCGCCGGGATCCGAGGTCAGACGCTTCACAGAGCTTCTTGGCGCCGCACCCATGACCGCGCCGATCTCCATACGCTTGGCCACATAGTCCGGATGGTAGACCTCCTTCACATAGCCTGTAGCCAGACCGATCTGGTTGCCGTAGGAGCTGTATCCTGCGGCCGCTCCATTGACCAGCTTTCTCTGGGGAAGCTTGCCTGCCAGAGTCTCGGATAAGGGACGGGTAGGGTCAGCCGCGCCGGTGATCCGCATGGCCTGGTACACGTAGGTTCGGCCAGACAGAGGATCCCGGATGGCGCCTCCCAGGCAGGTGGCCGCGCCGCCGAAGGGCTCAATCTCTGTAGGATGGTTGTGGGTTTCGTTTTTAAAATTCACCAGCCACTCTTCCTCTACCCCGTCCACAGTCACCGGAACCACGATGCTGCAGGCATTGATCTCGTCCGACTCCTCCTGATCCTTAAGCTTTCCCTCCTTCTTAAGCTTTTTCGCTGCCAGAAGGGCCAGATCCATCAGACAGATGAACTTGTCCTTCCTTTCCCCATAAAGCTCATAACGGTCAGACAAGTACCGCCGGTAGGTTGCCTCAACAGGCTTTTTGTAGTCTCCGTCTGTGATGGTGATATTTTTAAGCTCTGTAGAGAAGGTAGTATGACGGCAGTGGTCTGACCAGTAGGTATCCAGCACACGGATCTCCGTCACTGTAGGATCCCTGTGCTCCTCCTCACGGTAATATTTCTGGATATGAAGAAAATCCCGGAAGGTCATAGCCAGATTCAGGGAATCGTAAAGGCCTTTCAGTTCCGTCTCCCCATGGTCCCGAAAGCCTTCAAAGGATGCCACATCCCCAGGCGTCTCGAACACGGTCACCAGTGTCTGAGGCTTGGCCGCGTCTGCCTCCCTGGAATCCACCGGGTTGATGCAGAAGGATTTGACCGCCTTCACCTGCTCTTCCGTCAGGGTGCCGGACAGCACATAAGTGGTGGCAGACCGGATCACCGGCTCCTCGTCCTCCTTAAGAAGCTTCACACACTGCTCGGCAGAATCTGCCCGCTGGTCGAACTGTCCCGGCAGGTATTCCACAGAAAATACGGTGTCTTCCTCTGTCTTCGGGAAATCCTCCTCGTACACAAAGTCCACCGGCGGCTCCGAAAAGATGGTGACCAGGGCTTTCCTATAGGTCTCTTCGGAAATATTTTCCATATCATAACGAATCAGAACCCTCACATCTGATACAGAACTGATGCTTAAATAGCTGCTGATTTCCTCCCGCAGCTCACCGGCCTTTACGGCAAATTCGGGTTTCTTTTCCACATACACACGTCTTACGGCCATGTCATCCTCCTATGGTTTTGAATGTACTCCCGGATTTAGGGAATCCGTTTGATTACGGTTGATGGTTGTTGTTAAAAAAATAATACCACAAGATATCTTATGAATAAAATTAATATATCTTATGGTATTTATAAGTGCATCTCATTAATATTCTGATTTCAGGGCCAGACAGCCCTTTTACGCTTCCACCATTTCCGGCAGACGCCAGCTCTGAAAAAGCTTTCTCCTGGTAAGAGTCCAAGAGGTATCTGGACTCTTACTCCTCCTGCAAATCGCCTCAACCGGCCGGATCTACACTCAGCGCGTCAAGCGTCAGCTTCATGATATCCTTGATCTCGTCCACGGACATCTTCATCTTCTCTGCCAGCTCCTCCACCGTAGCCTCCCGTCCCAGGTCTTCAGCCATCTGCCGGGAGATATCCTTTAAGACATTGACCCTGGCTACCACCTCTTCTTCCACCTGGCGCTCCAGCTTCTGCTCCTCAATGGCCGCACGGATGGTGCGGAGTACGGACTCCTTCACCTGGCTCTTAAAGTCTCCTTCCTCATATGCTTCCAGGGCCAGGATCAGGCCCATGTTGGCCTCCTGAACCAGATCCGCAGCCGGGATTCCTTTGTTGCGGAAGCCTGACACCAGCTCTAAGGCGTAGTAGAGCATTCCTTCCAGAAGCCGTTTCCTGGCTCCTTCATCCCCCTCTTTTGCACGGTCCGGCAGAATCTTCTCCTCCTGGGGCGTGCAGGGCGGAATCTGTTTTAACTCTTCCTGATACATCTGAAATAAACTTTTGCTCATAATTTTTCCTTTTCTTTGTCACTCATGAAGCCTGCGGATGATCTTGAACACAATGGTTCCCTCCATCACCAGTGGATCGCTGTGGGCAAAATAGATGATCCCGTCTGCAGGCGCCAGGACCCGGCTGATAATCTCCCCTTCTAATGGATCCAGAATAACGGCCAGCTCCTGGCCCCGGTATACCTCCTCCCCCGGCTCTGCCTGACGCCGGTAGATCCCCGGCAGCTCATTCTTCACACTGGTCAGGTCATCGTCCCGGATCACACTGGCGATATAGCCGCTATGGCTGGTATACCGCAGAATCCCCACACGGGTCAGAAACCGCAGCACCGAGGCCACCGCAACCCTTGCAGAGGCGTCATCCAGACGCCTGGTGGCACTGGTATAGACAGAAAACGCACTGGTATTCCAGATCTGCCAGTTGTAATTGAGGGTAGCTGTGTCAATAGGCCTGGGCTTGCGGATCACCACATAAGGCAGGCCAAAAAGACTTGCGTGACTGGGATTCTGGAAGCCTGTCTCCATCATCCGTACATGGGGCACAAAATCCCCTTGTATATAGAAGCTGGGAAACTGAATGCCATAGCTGTAACCCTGGATCGCCCTGAACACCCCGTCCGCGATCCGCTGGGTGGTCTCCCCGGCATCATAGCCCGGAAACATCCGGTTGATATCCGTATTATCCGTGGCCCAGAAACGTTTCCCGATATTCATGGAGCTGTGGTTCACAGAGGGGATCACCAGTATCTCATTGCCATTGACCATGGCTCCCTTTTCCTCCAGGTTTTTTAATGCTTTCACCAGCTGGGAACAGATATAGAGCTGCTGCACCTCGTCTCCCCGCATGGCTCCCACGATGCAGGCAGCCTTCTCTCCCCTGCCGAACCGGTAGCCGTAGATATTCAAGTCATCCCGGTAGCTGTTCTTCAAAGAATAGATACATTCCTTTTTCATGCGAAATCACCTCCCAGAACCCGGGCAATCAGGGAACCGCAGGATACCACCGGATACTCCCGCAGGGTAAAGAGCATCCCGTGGACCGGCGCCAGCAGCTCCTCCTCCACCGTCCCGTCCAGGGGATTCAGGATATGCCCGATCACTTCCCCCTCCGCCACATTCATCCAGTGTTCCACAGAGGGCACAAAGATGCCGGGGGCATTGGCATTGACAAAGCCTACCATGCCGTCCTGGGAAACGATGGGCTCCTTAGGTGTGATGGTCTCCCCATCCCAGATCCCCATATCCTTCATGACACAGAAGATGCCGTCCGTCAGCTGGTGACAGAAGGCCCCGGTGATCCGCATGCCCACCCCCATCTCCACCACCACCGTAGGCACTCCGATGGAGTTCAGGCTGTGGGCCAGGGTAGATTCCAGCACCGTGGCCGCAGAATGAACCCAGACAAAATCCAGGTTCAGCCTTCTGGCTATGGGAACCAGCTCTCTGGCTGTATTGACATTGACCCTGGCCTGGGGAATCTCCCGCAGAAAGATATTGCTGGCGTGGATATCGATGCAGAGATCCGCGCCGGCAATATCCTGGATAATACGGGATGCCACATACTCCGCCACGGCACCGTTCTCATCTCCCGGGAAGATCCGGTTCATATCCAGGTCAAACATGGGAATCCCGCGGGAAATGGAATCCACCCCCAGGGGATTTAAAGCCGGATATATCTCCACGATCCCTTTCAGACACTCCTTATGCTCCCGGATAATCCGGTTTATCTCATAACAGACATACTGCCCCTCCAGCTCATCACCATGGGTTCCGGTGACAATGCAGATCCGCTTCTCCTTCCCGGTCACGGTCTCCGGCTGGATCACATTTTTCACGACTCTCAGACTCTCGTCTACCGCCAGACCGACGGAAACCACTGTCTTCTTCATGCTGTCTCTTCCACCTTTACGAAAATTTGCTGCGTCTGGGAAGCAAAGCCCAGAAAACAGCCCTTATCCACCGCACCGTCGGTAAAGTCCCGGCCATGGGTCAGCTTGATATAGGTCTCATCCACCATCCGGTTGTTGGTAGGATCAAAGCCGTACCATCCCCCGTCCATCCAGATCTCCGCCCAGGCATGGGTCTGGCCCTCCCCGGTCATCATCCCCGCCACATACCGGGCAGGGACTCCCGCCAGTCTGCACAGGCTGATGAAAATATGGGCATAATCCTGGCACACTCCCTTCCCTCCAGCCAGAGCCTCCTCTGCCCTGGTCTTCACGCCGGTAACTCCCGGCACGTAAACGAACCGTCCGGACAGACGGTTCATCATAAACTGCAGACCAGACCGGTCCCCAGGCAGTCTGCCCAGCTCTTCCTCTGTCTCCTTTAGAAATCTCCGTATCCCATCCCCCGGCACCGTATAGGCAGACTGGAACCGGTACATAGGGTGAAGAGACTCTTTGCGGAATACTCCGGACACCTGCACGGTCCCCTCTGCCTGAATCTGCAGATGGTCATGGGGAGCCCGCACGGCCCCCGCATATCCCAAGTTGCCAAAGCCGTCTTGCACCTGGTCAATGGTATCCGCCGGCGTGATCTGGCAGGCAAACTGCTCTATTTTCTGATTGTCATCTTCCATAGGGATGCAGCGGATCAGGAAATGGTGGTCCTGGACCATCTGGCTTAAATCCAGCCGCATCTGATAGAGAAAATGCAGTTTTTTCAAATTATCACCTCAAAGTATATTACTATTCATGAAGCGCATCTTCTTGTCTGACTGCGCCGGACAAGGAGCATCGGGCGTCCGCTTTCAGAAAGCTGTGGTTTATGAAAGGCATCCTATCCGGATTGTATATGCTCCGGTGCCGTCAGAATATATTCCAAAGCGCATGAAGGGCATCCTGCCGCCTGACAGTCCAGCCCTCCCCGAGATTGATCACCTCAGTCAGCTTATCCACTTGTGACAGATTGTACCCGATCCTGATTTTATGCAGGCGGTTCAGGAATTTATTATATTCTTTTTCAATATGCCGGTATGGGAAGTCCAGCCGTATGTAGAGATCCAGCCGCTCCAGGTACTTGCCGCACTTGATGATGTTGCGGCACTCCTCATCGTCCACACAGTCATCCAGACATCCCCAGAACGCGAAGATATAATCCCGCATGGGCTGCATGGCATAGGTAAACCAGGTCTCCCGGCTGGCATGCTCAATGGTATCTAAGGCCAGCTGCACATAGGAAAGGGTCATGCTGCTGAGCTCATCCCGCAGAACCACCGCATTGTCAAAGGCCCGGAGCATATTGCTGTAGATGGAATTGGGATCCTCCCTGGCAAATACATACCTGCGGATGAAATCCTCCCTATCCGCGTAAATATCCGGAATAGACAGTCTCTCACAAAACCTGTGGTAAGCATCCGGATCCTTGTCCAGCATCTTGTCATAATAAGAAAAAAATGTATCCAGGGTGGTATACACCCGCTCCACATAGCGTCCCAGCCAGAACAGATGATCCGCCTTTTCTATCGAGATAATACCCATGTATCTTTAAAACCTCCTCCCTGAGATGAGTTCACCACAAATGAATCCGGATTCCGCGAGAAGCGGGTCAGACCGCTGGGCCATACCCTGGTAGTCCCGCTGCTGAGCACAAAGGCCCGCAGATCCGCCTTGCGGGGTGCCATGCCCTCCCCGTCCACGATATCCAGGTCAATAAAATCGCTGACAAACACCACTCCATAGCCGCCGGCCTCTGACACATCCTTCACCACCAGCCGCTCCAGATGCTCCAGAATGAAACGGCGGTCATCCTCATAGAACGCCAGATAGGTAGGAGCATTTTTCAGAATGGCCTCCTCACCCAGATAATATTTCACCATATGGGGCACGAAATAGTAGATCCCTTTATCATCCGCCACCCCGTTGCCCGGCGCGTTCACCAGAGCCACGTTGCCGCTCCGGTATACATCCATGATCCCCGGCACTCCGATCAGGGACTCCGGCTCAAAGCACAGCGGATCCAGGTATTCATCGGAAATCCTCCTGTAGACCGTGCCAACCTGCTGGTCCGCGCCCTGGTACTGGCGGTAGTAGAGACGGTTCCCCTCCACATAGAGATCCTGGGGCATAGCCAGAACCGCCCCGGAACGCTCTGCCAGGTAGGAATGCTCGAAAAAGGCGGCATTGTAACGGCCCGGTGTCAGTACCACGTTAATCCCGCCGGTATTGACCGCATCCATGACATCCTTAAGCATATCCGCATAGTTCCGGTTGTCCACAAGCTGGGTATGAGTGAAGGTCTCCGGGGACGCCTGACGGGTCAGCTCTCTGGCAATCATGGGATAGGAGGCCCCGGACGGAATCCGCAGATTATCCTCCAGAATGTACCAGCTGCCGTCCTTTCCCTGGACCAGGTCGATACCGGATATATGGCTGTATATCTTTTTGGGCGGAGTGATCCCTTCACACTGGGGCAGATATCCCTTGGAAGAAAAGATAAAATCCTCCGGAATCACTCCGTCCTTCACGATCTTTTTGTCACTGTATATATCCGCCAGAAACCCATTCAGCGCATCCACCCGCTGGGTAAGTCCCCGCTCCAGATAAGCGAACTCCTCCGCCGTAATCACCCGGGCCAGAGGGTCAAAGGGAAAAAGCTGCTCGTGAAATTCCTTATTCTTATAAATCCCGAACTTTACCCCATAGCGCGCCAGCAGCCGGTTAATCCCTTCCATGTGCCCAACCAGTTCTCTCATTGGCAATCCTCCTCTGCTCATCCCACGTCCCTCATGGGAAGTTCCTTCATCCCATGGACTGTCCTTACACTCCAGGCGCTACAGAAAAAACGTCACCGGGGTATAAAGAAAATGGTGCCCAATTCCTGAGCACCTTTACTTTCATAATACTATACAACAGTTTCCGTTTTTTGTCAATTTGCAGTTTTGCTGCAATATGGAACACCGGCATTCTGACGTAACAGTTCAGACAGGTCTGCGCACTCGCTGCGCTGACCGTACGAAAACGTAGTGGCCGAAGGGCATCTGCCCCATCGCGTAGCGATTCTCATGGGCAGATGCCGTAACGGTTCAAGGGGTATCTGAACTGTTACATTCTGACGGTGGATAACAGACGGAAGATGGCAGTGGTATGGAAACAGATCCGGCCAAAAGTATGCCGCAGGAACAAGAAGGGGGTAACGTAACAGACAGCCCATCCGCAAAAAAGACAAGAAAGTGACAGGAACTGGTCAAGGAAGCTTCTAGGAAAAACCGGCAAAAATCGTATAATTTTCTTATAAAGCTACATTTTTTGAACCATACAACACCAATTTTCAGAACCGGAGGAATGATCCCATGACAAACACGCCTGAAGTGAAGATCGGCATCGTGGCCGTAAGCCGCGACTGTTTCCCGGAGAGCCTTTCTGTCAACAGAAGAAAGGCTCTGGTGGAAGCCTACAAAGCCAAATATGATGAAAGGAACATTTACGAATGCCCCGTCTGCATTGTGGAGAGCGAGATCCACATGATGCAGGCCCTGGAGGATATAAAGGCTGCGGGCTGCAATGCCCTGGTTGTGTATCTGGGCAACTTTGGCCCGGAGATCTCGGAGACCCTGCTGGCGAAGCACTTTGACGGACCAGCCATGTTCATCGCGGCTGCTGAGGAAAGCGGGAGCAGCCTGATCCAGGGCCGCGGCGACGCCTACTGTGGAATGCTCAATGCCAGCTATAACCTGAAGCTGCGCAATGTCCGGGCTTACATCCCGGAATACCCTGTAGGCACTGCCGCCCAGTGCGCGGATATGATTGAGGAGTTTGTGCCCATAGCCCGTGCCGTCATCGGACTCTCCTCCTTAAAGATCATAAGCTTCGGCCCCAGACCCTTAAACTTCCTGGCCTGCAATGCCCCTATAAAACAGCTCTACAATCTGGGAGTAGAGATTGAGGAGAACTCAGAGCTGGATCTGTTCGAAGCATTCAATAAGCATGCCGGCGATTTAAGGATCCCGGATATAGTCCGGGATATGGAAAATGAACTTGGAAAGGGCAATAAGAAGCCTGAGATTCTCCAGAAGCTTGCCCAGTATGAGCTGACGCTGCTGGACTGGGTAAAAGAGCATAAGGGCTGCCGCAAATATGTGGCCATTGCCGGAAAATGCTGGCCTGCCTTCCAGACCCAGTTCGGCTTCGTCCCCTGCTACGTCAACAGCCGTCTGACAAGCCGGGGCATCCCCGTATCCTGCGAAGTGGATATCTACGGGGCCTTAAGCGAATTCATCGGCACCTGCGTCAGCCAGGACGCGGTAACCCTGCTGGATATCAACAATTCCGTACCCGCCGATCTCTATGAGGAGGATATCCGGAACAAATATGCTTACGGCCAGCAGGAGACCTTCATGGGCTTCCACTGCGGCAACACCAGCTCCAAAAAGCTATCCTTCTGTGAGATGAAATACCAGCTGATCATGGCCAGATCCCTGCCGGAGGAAGTGACCCAGGGTACCCTGGAGGGGGACATTGTCCCTGGCGATATCACCTTTTTCCGTCTGCAGAGCACCGCGGACTGTAAGCTGCGGGCCTACATAGCCCAGGGTGAGGTGCTTCCGGTAGCAACCCGCTCCTTCGGTGCCATCGGCATCTTCGCCATCCCCCAGATGGGCCGCTTCTACCGGCATGTACTGATCGAGAAGAATTTCCCACACCACGGTGCCGTGGCTTTCGGCCATTTTGGGAAAGCCCTCTATGAGGTGTTTAAGTATATCGGTGTGGATGTGGATGAAATCGGCTTCAACCAGCCGGAAGGAATGCTTTATAAAACGGAAAATCCTTTCGCTTAGGTCTGGATTTTTCCGGTAATCTGATATAAGATAGAGACAGCTAATTTGTAATATGCACTCCCGAAGTCTCCCCGCCCCTGCCTTTGTGGCTGATTTTCCGGGAGTACATTAATCACTTAAGGAGGCATCTATGAGATTTTTTGTAGACACAGCAAACGTGGAGGAGATCCGGAAGGCCAATGACATGGGCGTCATCTGTGGTGTCACCACCAACCCGTCCCTGATCGCAAAGGAGGGGCGCAATTTTAATGAAGTCATTGCCCAGATTGCCGACATTGTAGACGGTCCCATCAGCGGCGAGGTGAAGGCCACCACCACCGACGCCGAGGGCATGATCGCCGAGGGAAGAGAGATCGCGGCCATCCACCCCAACATGGTGGTAAAGATCCCCATGACCGCAGAAGGCTTAAAAGCCACCAGAGTACTGTCCGCCGAGAACATTAAAACCAATGTAACCCTGGTCTTCACCGCTGCCCAGGCCCTTCTGGCTGCCAGAGCCGGAGCCACTTACGTATCCCCCTTCCTGGGGCGTCTGGACGATGTGTCCACACCGGGCATCGACCTGATCTGTGATATCGCAGAGATTTTCGGCCTCCATGATATCAGGACCCAGATCATTGCCGCCAGCATCCGCAATCCCATCCATGTAATCGACTGCGCAAAAGCAGGGGCAGATATTGCCACTGTCCCCTACAAAGTAATTGAGCAGATGATAAAGCACCCCCTGACAGATGCCGGAATCGCCAAATTCCAGGCTGACTACAAGGCTGTCTTTGGGGAATAAAACCAACAACAGAAGGGGCTTCCGCAAAAGGGGATATCTGCCGTTTTGCGGCAGCCCCTTTGCAACAGGCGCCGGAGCCTGTTTGAAAAATGTACTCTTGGAAACGGAGGAACACACATGGCTGAACTCTTTTCCCATGAACTGATCATTCCCAATGAGGGACTCCCCTTCAAGCTGTTCCTGTTTGAAGGTCAGGACGGAAATTACCGCAGGGCCAAGCACTGGCACCGGGCCATAGAGATCTTCCTGGTGGCTGAAGGGGAGCTGGAATTCTTTTTAAACAACCGGCTCTGCCCCCTGAAGGCACCGGATTTTGTCATCGTCAACTCCAACGAGATCCATTCTATTACCGCGTTAACCCCCAACAGGACCATCGTGGTTCAGATCCCTTTTTCCTGTTTTTCCCACTATCTGGCTCCGGGAGACTATGGATTTTTTTCCAGACAGTCGGAGGAATACAACCTGCTGCTGGTGCATCTTATCGCGCGGATCTACCAGGTCTACCAGCAAAAGAAGTACGCTTATGAGCTGGAGGTTCAGAGTCTCTTCTTCCGTCTGGTGCACCTTCTTGTAACCCGTTTTATGGAAAACGAACAGAATCCGGAAAGCATCCGCCAGAAGCGTCAGCTGGACAAGCTTTCCGATATCACCGACTATATCAAAAAGAACTATGACCAGAACATCTCTCTGGAAAGCGTGGCGGACCACTTCGGCTTCTCCCCCACCTATCTGTCCCGGATGTTCCGGAAATACGCGGACATCAGCTATAAAGCCTATGTGCTGGATCTGCGCACCGAGCATGGCCGCCGGGAAATGATCAATACAGACCACAGTCTCAATGATATCGCTCTGAATAATGGCTTTCCCAACAGCCGCGCCTTCGCCAAGGCTTTCCGGAAGCGGTATGGCTGCCTGCCCAGTGAGTACCGGGCACAGGCAGCATCCAGGCAGGATTCTTTGCCATACAAAGCAAGAAAGTGCTATAACAAGGCCAAGTTTCCATCTGGCAAAAAGGCACCGGACACCCTATAATTGTCCTATATACCAATACTCAGGCTGATTCCCCAAAACCCCGAAAAGCTTATATCTCCATCTCCGGAACATCCTGAGCAGGAAAGGAGCATCCATGAATTATCTTATTGGAATCGATGTTGGAACATCTGCGGCAAAGACCGTGCTTTTTGATGACAAGGGCAATATAGTGGCATCCGCCTCCAGAGAATATCCCTTATACCAGCCCCACAACGGCTGGGCGGAGCAGCGGCCTGAGGACTGGCGCGACGCGGTACTGGACACGGTCACATCGGTGGTAAAACAGTCTGCCGTGAAGAAAGAAGCTGTCAAGGGGATCGGTCTCTCCGGCCAGATGCATGGCCTGGTGATGCTGGATGAGGCCGGAGAGGTGATCCGCCCCTCCATCATCTGGTGTGACCAGAGGACCGGAGCCGAAGTAGACCAGATGCTGCGGCTCATGCCCCGCCAGCGCTGGATCCAGATCACGGCCAACCCTCCCCTTACAGGCTGGACTGCCGCCAAGATCCTCTGGGTCCAGAACCACGAGCCGGAAAACTACGCCCGCTGCCGTCATATCCTATTGCCCAAGGATTATATCCGCTACGTCCTCACCGGCGTCTTTGCCACCGAGGTGTCCGATGCCAGCGGAATGCAGCTTCTGGATGTTCCCGGCCGCTGCTGGTCCGAAGAGGTGCTGAAAACCCTCTCCATTGACAAGTCCCTTCTGGGAACTGTATACGAATCCTGCCAGATAACAGGAACCCTGCTGCCTGAGATTGCTGACCAGACCGGCCTCACTGCCAGTGTAAAAGTAGCAGGCGGAGCCGGCGACAATGCCGCCGCCGCAGTAGGCACTGGCGTGGTCCGGGACGGAACCGCCTTTACCACCATCGGAACCTCCGGTGTGGTGTTCGCCCACAGCAGCAAAGTCTCCATTGATCCCCGGGGACGGGTACATACCTGCTGCTGCGCGGTACCAGGCGCATGGCACATCATGGGGGTGACCCAGGCCGCCGGCCTGTCCCTGAAATGGTTTAAAGACCAGTTCTGTCAGGATTATGTGGCGGAAGCTGACAGACAGGGAAGGGATGTCTATGATCTGATCAACGAAGATGTCAAGACCATCCCGGCCGGCAGTGAACGTCTCCTCTACCTGCCCTATCTCATGGGCGAACGGACTCCCCACCTGGACCCGGACTGCCGCGGCGTCTTCTTCGGCCTGTCGGCGATCCACACCAGAAAGCATCTGCTCCGGGCCGTCATGGAAGGGGTCGCCTATTCTTTATGTGACTGCAATGAGATACTCAATGAGATGGGGGTCCAGATCACCCGGATGATGGCCTGCGGCGGAGGCGGGAAAAGTCCTGTATGGCGCCAGATGCTGGCGGATCTCTACAACTGCATGGTCACCACTGTACAGCAGCAGGAGGGACCTGCCCTGGGCGCTGCCATCCTGGCCGGCGTAGGCTGCGGAATCTATCCCAGTGTGGAGGAGGCCTGCGACAGACTGATCCACGAAAAGAACGGCACCCTCCCGGATGCCGGCGAAGCACAGATTTATGCAGGCTGCCATAGGCTCTACCAAAGCCTTTACCACAGCCTGAAAGGCCATTTTAAGGAGCTGGCCCTTGAGAAATAAGGTGACAGTTCAGATATCCCATAAACTGTTGCGAAATAACCCATAACCGAGATCCCAGGCCATACAGAGCGTATTAAAACTCTTTTCCGGCAATTCTTATCCGGTTTCTGTACGCTCCTGCCGGGGATCCTTTAGAAAGGACAAACATACCATGAATATCCCAACCGTAAATGATCCTGAATTCTCCACCTATGGCCGTGTGATCCACGGATATGATGTATCCGGTCTGATGAAGGCGATGCAGAACACTCCCCTTCCTGAGGATGTCATCTATGTAGCTTCGGCACCAGAACTGGAATCCCTGCCCGGTATGGACATACTGGCAGACTGCCTTTACGGCCAGTCCGATCTCCAGACCGGCTACTGCAACGGCCACAACCAAAAGCTCAATGCCCTGGAGTATCACCGCTGCTCCGAGATCAATCTGGCAGTCACCGACCTGGTGCTTCTGGTGGGCAGACAGCAGGATATCACCGGTTCTTATATATATGATACCAGTCTGGTAAAGGCCTTTCTGGTTCCTGCCAGAACCCTGATTGAGGTCTATGGAACCACCCTCCACTATGCTCCCTGCCAGACAGATGCAAACGGCTTCCGCTGTGTGGTGATGCTGCCGAGAGGAACCAATGAGCCCCTGAAACGCCCTGCAAGGATTCTTAGCGGCGAGGACAAGCTGCTCTTCGCAAAGAACAAATGGCTCCTGGGACACCCGGAGGGTGGACTGCCCCAGGAGGCCTGGACCGGTCTACGGGGAGAAAATATCACATTATCATGTCCCGGATGACCCACTGATCACGCCCTTCACAACCTCCGCCACATGTTCCGGTGTAAACCCGAACTTCTCAAACAACTGCTTTGCCGGTGCCGACGCGCCGAAGCCTTTCATGGCTACCACCGCGCCGTCCAGACCCACATACCGCTCCCAGCCAAAGCCGCTTAATGCCTCCACAGCCACGCGCTTTCTCACCGCCCCAGGCAGTACGGACTCCTTGTATTCCTCCGGCTGCTGGTCAAAGACATCCATGGAAGGCATACTCACCACCCGCACGTCCATGCCGTCCCGGGCCAGAAGCTCTCTGGCAAGAAGAGCCAGGGACACCTCCGAGCCGCTGGCAATCAGGATGGCATCCGGCACTTCCTTCCCGCTGTCCGCCACAATATATCCGCCCTTTAAGGCATCCTTGCCGGAACCGGGAACCTGAGTGAGATTCTGGCGGCTTAAGATCAGGGCCACCGGCGTATCCCGGGAGGTGGCCGCGTAATACCAGGCGGCTGCCGTCTCCCTGGCATCCGCCGGACGGAATACCACAAATCCCGGCATAGCCCGCAGCATGGCGAGCTGCTCAACAGGCTCATGGGTGGGACCGTCCTCCCCCACGCCGATGCTGTCATGGGTGAACACATAAGTCACCGGCAGTCCCATGATGGCAGACAGCCGTGCCATGGGCTTGGTATAATCGCTGAAGACAAAGAAGGTGGAGACAAAGGGACGCAGACCATGGAGGGCCAGACCGTTGGCAATGGACGTCATAGCCAACTCCCGGACACCAAAGTGCAGGTTCCGGCCCTCATAAGACCCCTTTCCAAAATCCCCTGCTCCCTTCATGTAGGTCTTTGTGGAGGGAGCCAGATCCGCTGCCCCGCCAATGAGCCCCGGAATCACATCCTTTAAACGGTTGATTATGATTCCTGACAGATTGCGGGTAGACTGGGGCTGATCCCCATATTCCCAGTAACTCTGATCATCGTAAAGCTTCCCGGCGATCCCCAGGTCATGGTACTGGTCCCACAGCCGCTTTTTCTCCGGATACTTTCCTGCGTAATCCTCCATCATACGGTTCCAGGCCGCTTCTTCCTCCCGGCCACGGATTCCAGGAATGCCGTAATGGCCGTAGACCTCCTGGGGCACAACAAAGGGTGTCTCCTGCTCCCAGCCCAAAGCTTTTCTCAGGGCTTCTACATTTTCCTTTCCCAGCGGCTCTCCGTGGGCGTTTGCGGTCCCCTCCTTTGCGGGACAGCCAAATCCGATCCGGGTCTTCACCTGGATAAAGGAAGGATGAAGAGTATCTGCCCTGGCTGCTTCAATGGCCTTCCCGATTTCTTCTGTATTATTGCCATCCTCTACCACCAGAGTCTGAAAACCCAGGGCCTCCATCCTCCCAGGCACATTCTCCGTAAAAGCCAGATCCGTGCTGCCCTCAATGGAAATCCGGTTGGAATCGTAAAGCACCACCAGCTTATGCAGGCCCAGGGTTCCTGCCAGGGAAAATGCCTCTGAGGAAATCCCCTCCATCATGCAGCCGTCCCCGCCCAGCACATAGGTATAGTGATCCACCACCGGAAAATCCGGCATATTAAACACTGCCGCCAGATGGGCCTCTGCCATGGCCATGCCCACCGCCATACCCATCCCGGCGCCTAAAGGGCCGGTGGTGGCTTCCACCCCTACGGTGTGCCTGTATTCCGGATGACCTGGCGTCAGGGAATCCATCTGCCGGAAATTAGCCAGATCCTCCACCGTCAGCCCATAACCGCACAGATGCAAAAGTGCATATAACAGGGTGGAGCCGTGGCCTCCTGACAAGATAAACCGGTCCCGGTTCTCCCAGGCCGGATCTGCCGGATTATGCTTCATGTGATGCACCCACAGCTCATAAGCCATGGCTGCCGCCCCTAAAGGCAGCCCCGGATGGCCGGAGCCCGCCTTCTCCACGGCATCGGCCGCAAGAATCCTGATGGCGTCAACTGACATCTTCTCTATCTCCATAATCTCGTTCCTCCTGCAAATTCAGTAATCCAGTGGGCACAGCCGGCATCTAACCGCAGCTGTCCCATTTCCGTCCCGACACTTCTCACCGGCCAGTGGGTTCTCCCACATATGTTCTCACTTGTTCTCCATTCTTCTCCAGCCAGAACTCTGCTCTCTGCCCGTCAAAAAACTCTGCCTCAAACCGGATCTCTCCCTCCGCGCACTGGTCAAAGAAGCTTTTGTCTATGGTCAGGGTTTCCTTCTGGCTGTCCACAAAGTAGGATCCGGAATGCTCCAGATACCTGCACCAGTCCGAGTTGGGGCCGGTGCGTTCCTCGTCGGCATAGGCTGTCATCCGCCGCAGCTCTGCTCCCCGGAAGCTGACCGGGATCACCAGACCGTCGGCAGCGGTGCCCCTTGCCTCCCCGAATTCCGGGATTCCATATCTTACCAGCTTCTGGTGCCAGTCAGCGCCGGAGTCAAAGCAGAACACCAGTTCTTTCAAAACGCCATATTCCCTCTGTCCTGCCAGAAGCCCATTGATATAGTCCTTTTTCAGAGTCACCGTCTCCCTGCCGCTGTCCCATGTATAATCTGTCCCCTCTGAAAGTCCCTGGATCTCCTGAAACCGGTTGCCGTTTAAGGTCAGGAGAATCTCCACATCCGTCTCTGTCTCCTTGTTAAAATATAAGGTATCCAGACCGGCGGCACAAGAGGAGCGGCCACTCATGGACGCATGCAGCAACTCTCCTACCAGCGGCTTCTTCCAGGGATAGCCGCTGTCTGTCCGGCTGATCCCGGAGCCATTGTCCCAGAACATTAGACACAAGCCATACTGTCTGGCCAGCTCATTCATATACTCATAATATTTCAGCTCTTCCCCTGGCTGGTTGCACCCCTCTCCCTTGTCGTAGCCCAGAAGACCGTATTCTCCCACCACCACGCCGATGCCATTGGCTGTAAACGCTTCGTGAACCATGGCCAGAGCAGCGTCCGCGGCCTTCCTGGCCGTCTTTTCATCCGCGTCCCCTGTCACGTCTATGGGATCGTCGAATCCGGTGACACCTAAGTTGGCGCTGTAGACCCACTCGCTGTAGTAATGAACCGTGGCAATGATATGATCATCCTCCAGCCCCTGAACCAGATCCAGAAGAGGACCGCATTTCTCATGATTGGTCCACAGCGTAGGCATGACGATCATACGGCTGCTGTTGTTTCCGCCCCTGTCCCGGATAGCGTGATAGGCCGCCAGGTTAATGGCATCCAGCTTCTTTTGCTTCTCCTCATCGGATTCCCCTTCAAAGTCCGGTTCATTGATGGTCTCAAAGCAGACCTGCTCCGGTTCCTCCTTCAGATATTCTGCCAGCTGCTCCCACATCTGGACGAAACGCACATACTCCTCTGAAGCCTTGTCCCCGTCCCAGTATTTCAGCCAGATCCAGGAATCGTGGTGAATGTTGACCATGACATAGAAGCCTTCCTCTACCGCCCAGTCTACCACCTCCTTGTACCGGGCCAGCCACTCCTCATCAATGACACACTGCCCGTCCGCCCCGGTGCTGTATCTGCGGAACAGAGTCAGAGGGATACGGATGCTGTCAAAGCCCTGCTCCCTGACTGCGTGCAGCAGCTCCCGGGTAACCACCGGATTGCCCCAGGCAGTCTCTCCCTCATCCCCTTCGTCCTCATCGGTATTGACGCCGTCAAAGGAATTGCCCAGGTTCCACCCGTGGCCCATGGCCTCCACATAGGCCTGGGAGGCAGACCGGGCGGCAGGTGCCGCTTCCTTTTCTTCGGCTTCCTGTGCTTCTTCGGCCTTTGCCTGCGTGGAAGCCTCCTGAACCGATGCCTCAGAGGGCGCATCCCCGGCTCCCGCCGGCACAGCCGGATCCTGTCCGCTGGACGTGGGAGAACAGCCTGCCAGCAGGGATACTGCCAGGGCTGCCGCACAAAGCATAGCGGCCAGCGGTCTGGTTTTCAAATATTTCTTCATGTACATCCTCCTCATAAATATATTTACATATTCCCGGAGTCCCGCCACATCACAGCAGAAACCGGATATCCCTGGATGAGCTTCCCACAGCGATCTGTCTGTCCCCAGGCGTTCCCTCCAGGACAATCGCCAGATCCTTTGTCTCCCCAGGCTCCAGGGTGATCTTCCCGAACCCGGCCAGCTCCCTGAAAGGTCTCTCCCTGTCCGGCTTTTTCTGCTGGAAATACACCTGCACCGTCTCTTTTCCTGCCCGGTCTCCGGTGTTGGTGATCCGGCAGACTACCTGAAAGCCGCCCTGCTCCTGACTTTGCGCCAGTCTGGCATCCCGGTAGACAAAGGTGGTGTAGGAGAGTCCGTGGCCAAAGCAGAACCGGGGTTCTACCTGGAAGGTGTCCAGATACCGGTACCCTGCAAATATCCCCTCCTTATAGCGTACCTTCTCCCCTCCGGGAAATTGGCCTACGCAGTGGGCAGAACAGTCGGTGTGGGTCTTATAGAAGCTCTCCGGAAGCTTTCCGGATGGATTCACCTGACCGAAGAGTACCTCCGCCAGGGCTGTCCCGCCTTCCATGCCGCCATACCAGCACCACAGAAGACTGTCGGCCTGATCAATCCAGGTCTCCATTTCCACCGGACTTCCTCCCAGCATCACCACCACCATACGTGGATTCACCGCCAGCAGCTCTTTGATCAAAAGATCCTGGCCGTAGGGAAGCTTCATGTCCGCCCTGTCATTGCCCTCGCTGTCATACTCATGGTTCAGCCCTCCCACAAAGATCACCTGGTCATATTCCGGCAGAGCCGCCAGCCTGATGGCTTCCTGACGCAGACGCTCACGCTCTGCCTCCAGGGATGCATCAGTATGTACCGTATGGGTGCTGCCTCCCCCATCTTCAAGGCTGTTTTCCTGCCAGCTGCCCCCGCTGTCCTCTTCCTTCCTGTCCCGGTAGTAGCCTTGTGCATAGTCTACCTGGCAGCCGCCGCCCAGGAGCATTTTTATCCCCATCAGAGGCGAAATCTCGTACAATGCCTTGATCTCGGCGCTGCCGCCGCCAGCACTGTGAAGGCAGTCCCCGTTTTCCCCGATCACCAGGATCTTCCGGCACCGGTCCATATTGAGGGGAAGCTGTCCTTTGTCATTTTTCAGCAGCACCACCGATTCACGGGCCACATGAAGAGCTGTCCTTCGGTGGGCCTCTGTGTTGTAGGCTCCCCGTTTTCTGGTGCCGTCCAGCATATGGAGCCGCAGCATCAGCATCAGGATATGGAGCACCTTCTCATCCAGCAGGGACTCCGGCAGCTCCCCGCTGCGGATCTTCTCCTTTAAGGGCTCTGCCAGAAAATACTGGTCAAAATCATTTGTCACCGACATTTCCACATCCAGGGGGGAGCAGGCCGCCAGAACCGTATCGTGGACACCGCCCCAGTCGGAGACAATAAGCCCGTCATACTCCCATTTCCCCCGCAGCACATCCTTTAAAAGGTACCTGCTCTGGCAGCAGTATTCCCCCCTGAACCGGTTGTAGGCACCCATAAGGGTATAGGCCCCGCCCGCCTTTACAGCCTTGAAAAAGGCAGGCAGATAAAGCTCATGCAGGGCTTCATCGTCGGCCTCCACCTCCACATTAAGCCGCTGTGTCTCCTGATTATTGAGGGCAAAATGCTTCACACAGGCAGATACATCCCACTGCTGGATACCCTGGATCAGGTGGACTGCCAACTCTCCGGTAAGATAGGGATCCTCGCTGAAATATTCAAAATTCCTGCCGCACAAGGGACTCCGCTTGATGTTGACGCCTGGAGCCAGGATCACATCCTTGCCCCGCCCCCGGGTCTCCTCCCCCAGCACGCTGCCAAGCTCCCAGGCAAGCTCCCGGTTCCAGGTGGCTGCCAGGGCACTGTTGCAGGGGAGATAGGTTACATAGTCGTCAGAACGGCCAGTGCTTCTCCAGGAATCCGGTTCAAACTCCTGCCGCACTCCCATGGGGCCGTCGGAGAAACGCAGGGGCGGAATGCCCAGACGCTCTACCCCCTTTGTCTGGAACAGCTGGTCTCCATGGACCATGCCGATCTTTTCCTCCAGCGTCAGCTGCGCGGCCAGACGAACCGCTTCTTCCCGAATATTCATACACACACTCTCCTGTCTCTCATTATTTACAGCGGCTTCACTGTCACCCTGGCACAATTCTCCTCCAGGGTCAATACCGCACCGTCCGCCTCCTGGACAGTTACCCCACCGTCCGCAGCCGTCACACTCCGGCCCGCAAGGAGGAGGGCCGCTGCCCTTTCTTCCTCTCCGTCAGCCGCTTCTCCCTTTTCCAGATGGAAGATCCATTCCCCGTCCTCACATTCCACAGACAGTCTTTGAACCGTCTTCCCGGCTTTGCACAGAACGCCCTCCGCCTTCTGCTCTTTGCTCTTATCCACATCAAATACCTTCCACCGGATCTCCCCCTCCATGGCCCGGGCCGCATCCATACAGCCCGGTGCCGTGGGAATCACGCTTCCGGCCCGGACCCACAGCGGAATGGACAGATACCCGTGGCGCTCCGTCCGCCACACGCCGCCTGCTGACCGCTCCCCGGTCAGATAGTTGACCCAGCTTCCCTCCGGCAGATAGTACTCGGCCATGCCTTCTTCATTGAAAACAGGGGCCACCAGAAGACAGTCTCCCAGCATATACTGACGATCCAGATAAGCGGCATTTTTGTCCCCCTCAAACTCCAGGGCCATGCTGCGCATCATGGGAATCCCGGTGCGGCTGGTCTTTACCGCCATGGCATACAGATACGGCACCAGCTCCAGCTTCATCCGGGTAAAGAACCGCACCACGTCCACCGCTTCCTCATCATAGAGCCAGGGCACCCGGTAGGAAGTGCTGCCGTGAAACCGGCTGTGGCTGGACAGAAGACCAAATGCTGCCCACCGCTTATAGATATCTGCCGTAGACTGCTGCTCGAAACCGCCGATATCGTGACTCCAGTAGCCGAAGCCGCAGGTAGTCAGGGACAGACCGCCCCGCAGGCTTTCCGCCATGGATTCATAGGTAGACCAGCAGTCTCCGCCCCAGTGAACCGGGAACTTCTGGCCTCCCACTGTAGCCGACCGGGCAAATACCACAGCCTCCTCCTGTCCCAGACGCCGCTCCAGCACCTGGTACACGGCCTGGTTGTAGAGATAGGTATAGAAGTTGTGCATTTTCTTTGGATCCGCGCCGCTTTTGTACACAACGTCTGTGGGGATCCGCTCGCCAAAATCTGTCTTAAAGCAGTCCACCCCCATATCCACCAGCTCTTCCAGCTTTCCCTGATACCACCGGACCGCCTGGGGGCTGGTAAAGTCCACAAAGGCTGCCCCCGGCTGCCACATATCCCACTGCCACACATCCCCGCCGGGGCGGGTCAGGAAATATCCCTTCTCCATCCCTTCATCAAAGAGTGACGACTCCTGGGCTATGTAGGGGTTGATCCATACACAGACTTTAATCCCCTTGTCATGAATCCTCTTTAACAGCCCTGCCGGATCCGGGAACACCCGGCTGTCCCAGGTAAAATCCGTCCAGTGGAACTCCCGCATCCAGCAACAGTCAAAATGAAAGACACTTAAAGGAATGCCCCGGTCCTGCATACCGTCTATAAAACTCATAACCGTGTTTTCGTCGTAGCTGGTGGTAAAGGAAGTAGACAGCCACAGCCCGAAGGTCCAGGGCGCCACCAGAGCCGGTCTGCCGGCAAGTTCCGTGTAGCGGGCCACCACCTCCTTCATGGAGGCACCTCCTATCAGGAAGTAGTCCAGGCTCTCCCCCTCCACGCTGAATCCGATCCGGGATACCTGCTCCGTACCGATCTCAAACTCCACCCGCTCCGGCTGGTTCACCAGGACTCCATAGCCCCGGCTGGATACATAAAAGGGGATATTCTTGTAGGACTGGTCCGTGCTGGTGCCCGGGTCCTCATTCCAGATGGATACGGACTGGCCGTTCTTCACAAAGGGGGTAAAACGCTCCCCCAGCCCGTAGATCCGCTCTCCCACCGACAGCAGCAGATTCTGGCACATCCAGGCTTCTTTCTTCTCATGGGTATCATAGGCAAAACCAGTCCAGCTCCCACGGATATAGCCTAAATCCCGGCCAACACTTTTTGTCAGCAGCTTCCCGTCCCGCTCAAAGACCATGGAGCAGTCCCGCCTGTCAATGGTCAGGCTCACTGCCCCGCTCCTGACCCGGAGAAGATCCCCCTCTTCCTCAAAATCCAGTACTGCTGCCTCCAAAAGATTCAGTTCAAACTCCGGCCCGCGCCTGCGCCTGCCTTTATGGTGAACCACCTGCACCCGGATCACCTCCGGCAGGGGCGTGGTCACCTGGATCGTCAGGTTGGCCCCGTCCAGGGTATCCCCCTTTTTCACGATTTTTCTGGTGGGCGCACACAGCCTAAGCGCATCTTCAGTCTTTCTTATCTCATATACCTCCTGGGGCGAAAACTCCCCATAGCCTTCCTTTAACAGCCAGCATCCATTATGGAATTTCATGCCTGGATTCCTTCCTTTCTCAATTTTTGCTACAGTGAATCGCAGCCCGTTTTTCTTTGCTCCGCTTTACTCTAACATATCATCGGAAAGAAAAATACCTTACTTTTTCGCACATAAATCCCCCTGTTTTTGCACCTTTTCTGGTGTATGAGGAATCCTGCCAAATATCTGTTTTTTCATGGGAATCATCACCACTTTTCACGGTATCTTGTCTGGTGTTTCTCCATTAAAATATCCTTACATGCTCTTCCGGAATTGCTGTCCATGGCAACAGTTCAGATCACCCCTGGACTGTTGCACCGGATCTGCTTTTGTAGCCGGGATTCCGGAAAACATCAGAAAAATACGGAGGTTTTTTTATGAAATTCGGATACTTTGACGACCAGGCCAGGGAGTACGTGATCACCACGCCCGCCACCCCCCAGCCCTGGATCAACTACCTTGGAAATGAGAACTTCTTCTCCCTGATTTCCAATACCTGCGGCGGATATTCCTTCTATAAGGACGCCAAACTGCTGCGTCTGACCCGCTACCGCTACAACAATGTGCCTGTTGATACCAATGGCCGCTACTACTTTATCCGCCAGGGAGATACGGTCTGGACCCCTGGCTGGCAGCCGGTGAAAACAGAGCTGGATTCCTACGAATGCCGTCACGGTCTGGGCTATACCTGTTTCCGGTCTTCCAAAAATGCCGTCATGGCAGAGCTGACCGCCTTTGTCCCTCTGGGAGAGAGCCTGGAAGTGAACCGTCTGGTGCTGACCAACCAGGGCAAGGAGGCTACAGAGCTGGATCTGACCTCCTACGTGGAGTTCTGCTTCTGGAATGCTGTGGACGATTCCACTAATTTCCAGCGGAACTTAAGCCTGGGGGAGGTGGAGGTCACCGGCCCGGAGATCTACCACAAGACAGAGTACCGGGAGCGGCGCAGCCATTTCGCCTACTACACAGTCAATGCTCCCATAGACAGCTTTGAGACAGACCAGAGCTTATTTCTGGGAGCCTACGGCAGCATAGAGCACCCCAGGGCAGTATGGGAGGACGCCCTAAGCGGCACCCTGGCCAGCGGCGGGGCTGTCATCGGCTCCCACCGCCTGCACATTGCCCTGGCCCCCGGCCAGTCCCTGAGCCTGGTCTTCCTTCTGGGCTACAGCGAAAATCCCCAGGAGGACAAGTGGGAAGCCCCCGGCGTGATCAACAAGACCTCAGCACGGGCCGCCATGGCCCGGTTCTCCAGTGACCGGCAGGTGGAGGATGCCCTCCAGGCCCTCAAGGCATACTGGGACGATCTCCTTGCCTGCTATGTGCTGACCAGCCCTGACGAAAAGCTGGACCGCATGGTCAACATCTGGAACCAGTATCAGTGTATGGTCACCTTCAATATGTCCCGGTCCGCCTCCTACTACGAATCCGGCACCGGACGGGGTATGGGCTTCCGCGATTCCTGCCAGGATCTCTTAGGCTTCGTGCACCTGATACCTGACAGGGCCAGACAGCGGATTCTGGACATCGCCGCCACCCAGTTTGAGGACGGCAGCGCCTACCACCAGTACCAGCCCCTGACCAAAAAGGGCAATTCCGACATAGGAAGCGGCTTCAACGATGATCCCCTGTGGCTCATCGCCGGAACCTGCGCCTACATCCGGGAGACCGGGGACTACTCCATCCTGGAGGAATCCGTTCCTTACGACAATGACCCGGAGAAAGCCACCTCCCTTCTGGAGCACTTAACCCGGTCCTTTGACTATACCCTGTCCCACTTAGGCCCCCACAGGCTGCCTCTCATCGGACGGGCCGACTGGAATGACTGTCTGAATCTCAACTGCTTCTCCAGGGAACCGGGGGAGTCCTTTCAGATATCCGGACCTTCAGAAGGACCAGTGGCGGAATCCGTCTTTATCGCCGGCATGCTGGTAAAATATGGCGGGGAATATGCAGAGCTTCTGCGCCTTCTTGGCAGACGCTGGGAGGCGGAGCAGGCCAGGGCCGCGGTTCAGGACATGTACCAGGCCGTGCTGGATGCCGGCTGGGACGGGAACTGGTTTCTGCGGGCCTATGACGCCTCCGGGGCAAAGGTCGGCTCCAGTGAATGTGAAGAAGGAAAGATTTTCATCGAGCCCCAGGGCTTCTGTGTGCTGGCGGACATCGGGATCCGGGAGGGACTGGCAAAAAAAGCCCTGGACTCTGTGAAAAAGCACCTGGACACCCCCTATGGCATCATGCTACAGCAGCCGGCCTACAGCCGCTATTATCTGAATCTGGGAGAGATCTCCTCCTATCCGCCGGGGTACAAGGAGAATGCCGGGATCTTCTGCCACAATAACCCCTGGATCTCTATCGCGGAGACCCGCCTGGGCCATGGAGACCGGGCCTTTGAGGTGTACCGGCGGATCACTCCGGCCTACATTGAGGATATCAGCGACCTCCACAACACGGAACCCTATGTGTACTCCCAGATGATCGCCGGCAGGGACGCTCCCAAACATGGTCAGGCCAAGAACAGCTGGCTCACCGGCACGGCTGCCTGGACCTTTGTCAATGTCTCCCAGTACATTCTTGGAATCCGGCCTGATTTCCAGGGGCTGTGCATTGATCCCTGTATTCCCAGGGAACTGAAAGAGTTCACTGTAGAACGCAGGTTCCGGGACTGCCATTACCACATCCACGTGACCAATCCGGACGGGGTAGAGAAAGGAATCCGTTCCATCACCCTGGACGGACGGGCGCTGGAGGCCGGGGACCCGCTTCCGGTGCATCCGGGAGGCACCTGCATGGTGGAGGTGGTAATGGGAGCTTAGACTGCTTCCGGTCCGCAGGCTTCACAGCCGCAGGTCTTTGAATCTGCAAAAAGAGGCTGCCGGAAAATGACACCTGATCCACGATATATCAGATGATCCGTTGGATACACCATAATATATTGTGTACGGCGTCCATTTTCCGGCAGCCCCTTTGTGTACCATCATATTATAATCGAATATTGACTGGGTATGTCCAGCATGACGGATTATATGCTTACCTGACAAGCACATAACAAGCTTCAGATGATCCGTCTAAAGAATCATTGTCTACGATTCCCGGCAGCCGCAAACAGCAACAATCATGACCCCCTTAGGCTCCAGCACCGCCTCTTCTCCTTTCTTCCAGATCCGTCTGTCCAGCATACTCTCTCCTGCCTGCTCCATGGTCAGAACCGCTTCCCCGCTCCCATGATTGAGGAAAAAGAGATACCGGGTATCCCCGGCGCGGCGTTCGCAGACCTCCACCTCCTGCACCGGACCCCAGATTCCCCGGATTCCTGCTTCCCCGGCCACCTTCCGGACAAAATCATCGTAAAACTCCTGGCTGCTGCGGGTGGCCACATAGTAGGCCTTTCCCCTTCCGTAGGCATTGCAGGAGATAACCGGCATACCAGCATAGAAATCCGACTCGTAGGATGCCAGGGAGCTGGCCTGCTCCATATGCATCAGGTCGCAGAGAAGCTCTGCGGGGTAGTGCTTTCCCTCCCAGGTAAAGCCGTTGGCCGCTCCCTGGGGCAGGGCATCGCTTTCCTCCACCCAGATACCAAGGAGAGACCTGAGCTTTCCCGGATAGCCGCCCAGAGTCACCAGATCGTGCTGATCGGTGATGCCAGAGAAAAAGGTGGTCACCAGGGTGCCTCCCTGCTCCACAAAACCCTCCAGGGCCTCTGGGCACCCGGGCTTCACCATATAAAGCAGAGGAGCCGCCACCAGCCGGTACTTCTCCAGGGAATCCTCCACGGACACGAAATCCACCGGGATATTCAGCCGGTAGAAAGCAGTGTAGTACCGCTCCACCTCATCCAGGTACTTTAAGTCACTGCTGGGGCCTGCGGAGTACTCCAGGGCCCACCAGTTGTCCCAGTCCACCAGAATGGCCGCCCGGGCAGGAACCCGGCTTCCCATTGTCCCTGGGCCAAGCCGCTTCAGCTCGCCCCCAAGCTTTGCAAGCTCCTTAAATACCCGTGTATGTTCATGGCCCACATGGTCGATGAAGGCTCCGTGGTATTTCTCGCAGGCCCCGATGCTGCGGCGCATCTGGAAAAACAGCACCGAATCGGCTCCATGGGCCACAGCCTGATAGCTCCAGAGAGCCATGACTCCAGGCCGTTTTAAGGCATTGTAGGAGAGCCAGTTGGTGACACTGGGAGTCTGCTCCATCAGGGCAAAGGGCTGTCCCCCCTTGATACCGCGCATCAGGTCATGGTTCATGGCGATCCGGGCCGGAGCCGTCTCATTGTCCGGGTAGTTATCCCAGGAGATAAAGTCCATCTCCCTGGCCCATTTCTGGTAGTCAAGAGGCTTGTAAAAGCCCATGAGATTGGTGGTAATGGGAATATGGGGCGTCACCTGCCGGATGGCATCCCGCTCCGCTTTGTAGCACTCTAACAGAGAGTCGGAGCAGAACCGCCTGTAGTCCAGGGATATCCCCTGGAACATGGTCCTGTCCTGGGCGAAATGCTCACTAAGCAGGTTTGGCACCACGATCTCATCCCAGTCATAGAAGGTATGGCTCCAGAAGGCGGTATTCCACACCCGGTTCAATTCCTCCAGAGTGCCGTACCTTTCTCTCAGCCACTGCCAAAAGGCCCGCTCACAGTTCTCACAGTAGCACTCCCCGCCGTATTCATTGCTGATGTGCCAGGCGATCAGGTTGTCGAAGCTGCCGTAGCGCTTTGCCAGCTTCCTGGCCAGCTCCACGGAATATTTCCGGTAAGAGGGGCTGTTGGGGCAGGAATTGTGCCTGCCTCCGAACCTGCGCCTTCTTCCTTCAAAATCCGTCTGCAGTACATCCGGATGCCTCTTTGCCATCCAGGCCGGATGGGCAGAGGTGGAGGTAGCCAGGATCACATGGAGATGGTTTCTCCTGACCAGATCCATGATCCTGTCCAGTCTGTCAAAGCAGTAGGTATCCTCCTCAGGCTGTAAGGCCGCCCAGCTGAAGGTATTTAAAGTCACACAGTCCACTCCGGCCAGGGCAAAGAGCCGCATATCCTCCTCCCAGACCTCCTCCGGCCACTGCTCCGGGTTGTAGTCTCCCCCAAAGGGGAGCTTGGAAATCCCTGGGCTGTTAAATATATTCATATGCATTTACTCCTCCAGCATCTTCACCTGGGCCTTTACGATATCCCCGATCATCCGCTCAGCCTCGGACATGCCGCTGCCTTCGAATTCAGCCAGCATGGCATCATAGCTGGCATCGAAGTCTTCCGGCCTTCCCGCAATGCAGGTAATCAGGCTGGACCAGGCGATCTCGTCCAGCTTGTCGCTGATATCGTCCACTTCCGCCGGTTTGGCATAGGCCCACAGCGGTGTGAATTTCGGCACCTCAAACTCCTCCGGCTGGGGGAAGATATCCATCAGAAGTTCCACGCCCCAGGCCCTGCAGCCAGCCCGCTCTTCCTCGTTATATTCCGCGATCACCGTCTCCCTGCTGGCTGTGGTATAGGCATTGCCGGCAGGATCCAGGACTCCGCGCCCATAGGTGGGGAAGGGATAAGCGTAGAAGCCCACACCGGTCTTCCTGGAATAGTCCTTGTCGGACTTGGACAGATCAATCTCCTCCTGGGTCCGGTAGCGCATCCCGTTCTCATCCACAAAATAGTTGATCCCTTCCACGCCCCAGTTCACCAGCACCTGGCCCTCGTCGGAACAGATGTAGTCCAGGAACCTGATGGCCTCCTCCGGATAGCGGCAGGCGGTGGTGATCGCCACTCCCTGGCCGGTAACCAGACCCTGGGACATAAGGGTCGGACACTTGACATCATCGCCAATGGTCAGGGGCAGGGGCGCATAGGTTTTGTCCACCTTGCCGTCTGCAATCAGAACCCGCTCCGCGTCCTGATAATCCCATTCCTTATCCACCAGGGCCAGCACCCGGCCGGAGGACACCTTGGCGATATAGTCCTCGTGGGTCTGGGTGGCAAACTCATGGTCCAGCACTCCCTCGTGGTACATCCGGTTCAGCCACCGGAAATACTCCCGCTCCGCGTCGGAACGGAACTTATACATGGCATTGTAATCCTCATCTATGAGCCACTGGCCATTGTCCGGCGCCCCGTCGGCGATGGAGCCTGCCGGATTCCCCAGGGTGATCAGCCAGTGCCAGTCCGAGGCAGACAGTGTGAGACCGATGGTGGGCAGTCCTTCCTCAGTGGTGGGATGGGCTGCCATATAGTCCTTTAACATGGTCTCAAACTCATCTAAAGTCCGGGGCACCTTATAATCATTCTCCTTAAGCACGGCCCACTGAATCTGGGCATTGCCTGCGTCGTCTAAAATCGTGTCTCCCATGGCATAGGAGGACAGCTGATAGATAGAAGGGTCCTCCGCCGAATATTTCAGCTTGTCGAACTCGTCCCCATACATCTTCTTGATGTTGGGGCCGTACTGTTCGATAAGATCAGTCATGTCGATCAGTGCTCCTGCATCCACCAGACTGGCCACATCCCCCTTGGCGTAGATGATATCCGGAAAATTCTGCTCCGCGATCATCAGGGCGATCCGCTGCTCATCCCCGCCTACGGGGTAATCTACCTTCAGCCGCACATTGGTGGCCTCGGTCAGTTTCTGGGCTACCGGATTGTCCCAGAGATCCTCCTGGCCGTCCCTGTTGTAGAACTCCAGCTCCAGAACCCCGTCATCGTCATAGCCCCCGGCTGCCGCCGGAGCCGCGGCTTTGCATCCGGTCAGGACACCCATCCCCATGGCAGCTGCCAAAAGCAGGGCAGCGGATCTCTTCACGGCCCCTTTGACATTTCTTTTGCACCTCTGATCTGTATCTTTATGAATCCTCATAGCTTCCTCTCCTTTCACAAGCCTGCACCATATCAGTCCTTCACCGCTCCCAGAGTCATGCCGCCTACAAAATATTTCTGTAAGAACGGATACACGATCAGGATCGGAACCGTAGCCACCACGGTAACCGCCATACGGATCGACATGGGCGATACGGTAGCCGTGGACAGCCCCATAGCCGCCGCGTGGGGATCTACCTTGATCTGGGCCGACTGCATGATCTCATACAGCACATACTGCAAGGTGGGCAGCTCTCTTGCATACAGGTAGGTATCCATAAAGGAGTTCCACTGTCCCACTGCCACGAATAGGGCCACCGTAGCCAGCACCGGCTTGCACAAAGGGAAGATGATCCTGTACCAGATCACGAAATCATTGGCTCCGTCCAGCTTGGCCGCTTCCTGGAGGGCCAGGGGCATGCCCTCAATGAAAGAACGCATCAGGATCACATTGTAGACCCAGATCAGGCCCGGGATGATATACACCCAGAAGCTCTGGCCCATACGCAGGGTACGCATGATCAGCAGATACTCCGGGATCATGCCGCCGCTGACATACATGGTAATGATGAAGATGATGGTAAAGCTCTTGTTAAAATAGAAGTCCTTCCGGCTCAGCACATAGGCCAGCATGGAGGTGCAGACCACCCCCAGCCCGGTTCCCACCAGGGTACGCAGCACAGACAGAAGCATGGGCTTTAGCATGTCATTTTCCGCGAATATGTAGATGTAATTGCTGAGGGTGAATTTCCGTGGGATAATGAAATTCACATTCCGCATGGTATCCACCGGGTCATTGAGAGAGATCGCCAGCACGTTGAGAAACGGATATACGGTGACCACAATCAAAAGGCAGAAAAATACCATCAGGACATAATCGAACGCAGTTTTTTTGGAACCTGTTTTCATGACTTTCCCTCCTCACTATACCAGCTTGCTCTCGCCGAACATACCGGCAACCTTGTTGGCTATAAACAACAGGATGATGCCCACCACAGACTGGAACATGCCGATGGCTGTCCCCAGGCCGTAATTGTTGGAGCCGATACCCCGGACATAAGCGAACCAGGAAAGCACCATGGCGTGGTCCTGGACGATGGCATTGCCCAGAAGCATCTGCCGCTCCATGCCTACATTCAAGGCGCTTCCGATGCTCATGATCAGCAGTACAATGGCCGTGGGCTTGATCCCAGGCAGGGTGATGTGCCAGATCCTCTGGAACCGGTTGGCTCCGTCCACCTTGGCTGCCTCATAGATGCCCTGGTCAATACCGGCCATGGCGGACAGGTAGATGATGGCATCCCAGCCCACCTCCTTCCATACATTGACAAAGCAGACCACCAGCCAGAATAGGGGCGAGTTGCTGGACATGAGATGGAGTCTGGCTCCCCCAAGCATCCCCTCCAGGGCCCCGCCGTCATTGAGGAACATCTTGGCAATGCTGGCGATGATGACCCAGGACACGAAGTGGGGCAGATAGGACACGGTCTGGGTGAATTTCTTGAACTTCTCCATGCGGATTTCGTTGAGCAGCAGGGCAAAGACAATGGCCCCCAGGGTTCCCAGGGCAATGCCCAGGATACTGATGCAGATGGTGTTGATCATGGTCTGGGCAAACAGCCGGTCCGTAAAGGCCTTGATAAAGTTGTCAAAGCCCACAAAGGGCCGCTCCCACACCGACATGGCAAAGGTCTTTGGCGTCACCTCCTGGAATGCCATGATCCAGCCCCACAGAGGCACGTACTTGAAGATGATCAGCCAGATCAGAAACGGCACCGACATCATCAGCAGATACCGCTGCTTTCTCATCAGATCCCAGCTGAACTTCTCCTTTGCCATTTGGTTCTTTTTGGGTTTCTTCATACGGGTAACCTCCCTCACCTTTCTAGTATCCGCCCCGGTGAGGGGTCCGGTACCGCGCTGCAAAAATCCGGGTGAATTGAGCACCCGTTATTTATGCAATGCCGTACCAGCCCCCTTCCCCGGACGTTTCTGCTTCTAATTATAAAAAGCGTGGGGAAAATTAAATACCCGGAAATTCAGTTTCCTTTTTCCTTAGTTTTTTCACCTTTTTCCCGTCTGACCATCCATGGACTTGACTCCCGGCGGCCCTACAAAGCCGTCACCCGGACCGTGATCCGTGTGTACCGGCCTTCCTCACTTTCAATGGCCAGCCCGCAGGATGGCCCATACTTTAACCGCAGCCGCTGGTGGACATTGCGGACCCCGATATGGGCCCGGTTCAGGTCCTGACAGTTCAGGCTTTCCTGGAGCCGTCTCAGGACATCCTCCGGGATTCCCAGGCCGTCATCCTCCACCTGGATCCGGCATATATCGCCTTCCTGGACGGCCCGGATCCAGATATGGCCAGTCCCCTCCTTGCACTCCAGCCCGTGGACAATGGAATTTTCCACCAGGGGCTGGAGGATCAGGGGCAGGACCTGGAGCTCCCACAGCTCCTCCTCCACCTGGAAGGCATACTCCAGCCGGTCCTCAAACCGGTACTGCTGGATCTTTAAGTAGGACTCCACCAGCTCCAGCTCATGGCGCAGGGTCACAAGCCCTGCGCCTGCGTGAACATTGTTCCGCAGGATTCTGGCCAGCATCTTCACCAGCTGCTCGATCTCCGGCTGACGGCAGCTGCGGGCCTTCATGCGGATGGTCTCCAGGGTATTGTAGAGAAAATGGGGATTGATCTGGCTGGCCAGCATCTTGAACTCGGCCTCCTTCTGGCGGGTCTTGAGCTGTTCCGCATGGAGGCGTTCCTGGTAGATCTCCGACAAAAGCCGCTGGATATTCCAGATCATGGTACCCAGGTACCCGTAGAGCTGGCTGATCTCGTCGCTGCCTCCAATGGTCGGCTCTAAGTCGAATTCCCCGGCAGCAGCCTTCTCCATCTGCCTGCGGAACCGCTCCACCCGGCCGCTGAAGCTGCGGGAGAACAAAAGGATCATGGTGGCGGATATCACCACGCTTCCCAGAAAGATCAGGATACTTCCCCGGTTGTGCCGGTTGGCCTGACGCAGGATATCCCGATAGGATTCCAGGCTGACAATCTGGAGCGCGTCCTCCGACTCCCGCAGCGGTACCCGGATGCAGGTAATCAGATATTCCCCATCTGCTGCCCGGATCTTTTCCTGGAACAGCTGCTCCTCCCCGTGAGCCTCCAGCACCTGCCGGATCTCTTCAAATCCAATGGCACTGTCCTTTGCCGCCACCTCCCAGGTACCGTTAAGCACGAACCTGGTATCCGTGGTTCTGGCCCCCAGCATCTCCTGAAGCCGCTCCATCCGCAGGTACATAACCAGGACACCTACATTCTCGCTTTTCCGGGTCTTTAGCAGCCGGGTCAGGGCCAGATAAGGGGTATGGTCCACATGGGACGAAAGATACTGCCATACGCTTCCCCCACCCCGCTCCATGACCTTCTGGTACCACTCCCCGCCGCGGACAGTCTCATCCACCTTGACGAACCGTGAGTTGCCTATGAGGGTGGGATTCTCCATAAACACGCTGATGTAGCTTATCATCCGGTTGTAAAAGGTTCCCAGATCCGCAAAGGTAGTATACCCGTGGTAATCCCGCACCAGATCCAGATACTCCTCATACTGGTAAAAGGCAATATGCTCCAGCTTTTCATCAAAGTAAAACTGCCGGGACACGGAATTGACCGTGTTGAAAAGGTTCTCCACATCCTGGCCCATAAGCTTTAACTCTGCCAGCTCCGCCTGCTTCTCCCGCTCCACCAGAACCCGGTTGGTACCCTGGATCAGATACAGCCCGATCAGGATCACCGGCAGGGCACCGCCGATGGTGTAGAGGAATACCATCTGGTAGCAGAGATTTTTGCCCAGAAGCTTTCCCAGGGTGTTCCTGAGCCATGTTTTTATTTTTCCCATCTGTATTCTCCTTGAGCATATACAAAAGAAACCCTATAAGGAACCCCCGCCTTCAGCTTCAGCCCCTTCCAGGTACAGAAACCGGCACGCAGGTGAACGGTAATGTCCGTCCTGGCGGTCAGTGTGCAGACCGCCTGACCGCCGTCCCACCGGCAGTCCACACAGATGCCGCCCCGCGCCCCCAGTCCCCAAAACTGCCCCTGGATCCAGTCCGGCGGCAGGGCAGGAAGCACCACAAGCTCATCCTGGTGGCTCTGGAGCAGCATCTCGGCCACCGCGGCCGTATAGCCCAGATTGCCGTCGATCTGGAAGGGCGGATGAGCACAGAACAGGTTGCCGTAAAGACCACCTTTCTGGTGCCCCTCCGGCACCTCCTCCGGTATCAGGGTAAACAGCTTTCGAAGAATCCTGCCCACATGGTCTTTGTCCTCCAGTCTGGCCCACATCATCAGCTTCCAGACCATGCTCCAGCCGGTACCCTCATCTCCCCTGAGCAGCAGACTCTGCCGCGCCGCCTCATAAAGCCCCGGCGTATTCCGGCCAATCCCCCTGCCCGGATAAAGCTCATACAGGTGGGAGAGATGACGGTGGTGCGGATCCTCCTCCAGGAATTCCTCATTCCATTCCAGAATCTGTCCCCGGCTCCCGGTCCTTACAGGCACCAGCAGCGGAAGGATGGCTCTGATGCTGTCATAAAGCCCGTCCTTCTCCCCGGCCTGCCTGCAGGCATCCAGATAATCCCGGAACAGATTCCGCACAATGGCCATGATATTTTCCGAATACATCCCCACCGAGTTCATGGAGCTGCCCGCCCACCAGAACCGGTTCTCCGGAGACGTGCCGGCCGGGATCATGTACCCCTTTGGCCCATCCTTCAGCATGCCATAGCAGAACCGTGCATTCTCACGGAGTATGGGAAGCAGACGTTTCAGATACCGGGGATCCGGATCAAAGAGATAATTGTCGTAGAGATTCCGGCACAGCCAGGCGCTTCCCATATACCAGAAGCCCCAGCAGGCGAGCCCCGGCGCCGGGGATGCCTTCCGCCAGATATCGGAATTGTGAAAGCAGGCGCAGCCTTCCTGGCCCAGCAGCTTCCCGGCCACGGCGCCGCCGGTGGTCAACAGCTCCTCCCCCATTTCCAGGAGAGGCTCACAAAGCCCGGAAAGTCCGCAGACCCCGGTCATCCAGTAGTTCATCTGCAGATTGATATTCATGGTGAAATTGCAGTTCCAGGGCGGGATCAGATCCCTGTTCCAGATACCCTGGAGATTGGCAGGCTGGGTACCCGGACGGGAGCATGAGATCAGCAGATAACGGCCAAAATGAAACAGAAGCTCATAGAGTCCTGGATCCCTCCGGCCTTCCCCGAAGCTGATCAGCCGCTGTTTCAAATCTTCTCCCTGGCAGTTATCCGGTCCCAGGGAAAATCCCACCCGGTCAAAATACCTCCGGTAATCTGCAATATGCTGCTTTTTCAGATCCATCCAGTCTTTTTCTGCTGCCTTCATATCCTGGGCCAGCCTTTTTGCCGGCGGGCATTCCTCTGGTGCCGGGTGTCTGTCAAAGCCGCAAAAGCTGGTACGGATACCCATATACAGAGTCAGCTCCCTGGCATTGTCACAGAACAGGACACCATCCTGGCAGTAACTCGCGCCTTCCTTTTGCCTCAGCAGGACGCGCCCCTCAAAGGCCATTCCCTGCTCTCCGGGATCATCCGGGAAGGGCAGATCCGCCAGGGTTCTGGGTGTTAAATCAACGGAAAAATCCTCCCTCAGACATGGGAAATCCACATTTCCCGGACACTGGCCCCTGAGCCGCAGCTCTGCCCATGAGACGGAGCCTGACGCGGACGGCTGCTTTGACCGTGAAGCGGACCCTGATGTGGACGGCTGCTCTGACCATGAAGCGGATCCCGGCGCGGACGGCAGCTTCCTGCCAGCGCTCTCACGGATCAGCTCTCCTTCTCCCCAGATCCGGACGCAAAAAGGCTCCTCCGCCTGGATATGGTACACAAGCACCTGGGCCGGGGCGCTGACAAAAGCAGTCTGCCGGTACAGATATCCATGTCTCCTCCAGGAGGACTCCATAACCGCCTGGGAGAGAGACAGGATCCTCCGGTAATCCCAAACCGGCGCCTGATCCCGGTACTCCAGATGAATGGTGCCAAAGGGATGGTACATCTGGCTGGTGCGGGCATGCCGCAGCATGTCACGCAGAAGTGCCGTTGCCTGCCCATAATCTCCCTTTTCCGCAGCCTCTTCTGCCATCGCCACCGTCTCAGGGTCTGCCCCCTCCGGCTCCTTCTGCGGGGTGCCGGACCAGATGGTATCTTCATTCATATAAAGCTCTTCATGGCCCGGATCTCCCAGAACCATGGCCCCTAAGCGTCCGTTTCCCAGGGGAAATGCTTCCTGCCAGCAGGATGCCGGCTGATGATAGTTCATGACGGGTTCCATGACCGAACACTCCTTTTCAAAGCATGTACTTATTATAAAACAGATCTGGTACAAATTCTACCAGAGTGTATTTCAAAAAGCAGGCTGCCGTCCCTCTGCCTGCAGGCAGAGAGCAGAAGCCTGCTTTCCTAATGTTTCCCCTGTTTAATCTACTATGGTCATCTCCGTATCGTAATCGAAGATATGGATCTTATCTGTATCCATGGCCAAACGGACCTTGTCGCCGGTTCTGGCAGTGGTCTTTGCATCTACAGAAGCTACCCATCCGGCGTCCTGGATATCAAAATACAAAAGAGCAGAGGCGCCCAGCATCTCGTATACCTTCACCTCCACATCCACCGCGGAACCGGCAAACTGCCTCAGGGCCTCTTCCCCGTCGTGGATATCCTCGGGGCGGATGCCCAGAACCACCTTTTTGCCTATGTAGCCCCCTTTCCTCAGGGCACTGGCACGGCTGGCATTGAGGGTCACATTCTGTCCTGCAAACTTCAGGATCACATTGTCCCCTTCCTCCACCACGTCCGCGTTGATCATGTTCATCTGGGGGGATCCGATGAAGCCCGCCACGAACCTGTTGCAGGGGTGGTCATAGAGATTCTGGGGCGTATCAATCTGCTGGACAATGCCATTTTTCATCACCACGATCCGGGTGCCCAGGGTCATTGCCTCGGTCTGGTCGTGGGTGACATAGATGATGGTGCTGCCCAGTCTCTGGTGGAGCTTAGATATCTCCACGCGCATCTGGCCCCGGAGCTTGGCGTCCAGATTGGACAGAGGCTCATCCATCAAAAACACCTTGGGCTTGCGCACGATGGCACGTCCCATGGCCACCCGCTGGCGCTGGCCGCCGGAAAGGGCTCTTGGCTTTCTGTCAAGCAGGGACTCCAGATCCAGAATCCTGGCTGCCTCCCGGACCTTCCTGTCAATCTCGTCTTTGGGAACCTTCTTAAGCTTTAAGGAAAAGGCCATATTGTCATACACACTCATGTGGGGATACAGGGCATAGCTCTGGAATACCATGGCGATATCCCGGTCCTTGGGTTCCACATCGTTCATGACCGTTCCGTCGATGATCAGCTCCCCGGAGGAAATATCCTCCAGACCTGCCACCATCCGCAGGGTGGTGGACTTGCCGCAGCCGGAAGGGCCTACGAAGATGATGAACTCTTTGTCCTGGATATCCAGGTTAAAATCCTTCACTGCCTCATATCCGTTGGGATATTTTTTACATACGTTTTTCAGCTGAACACTTGACATGTTTCCTCCATTCTGTCGTTCCTTCCAGGAAATGACGATCTGATTCTTTCTCTTAAAATCCTTCTGCACAGGATTCTCTGTCTGGGGCGGGCCCCACCGACGGCGGCGTTCTTAGCCAGTATTTTTATTCTGCAGGATACTCTCTCCCACAGAATGAAAAGCAGTGCCAGAAGACTGGTCCGGCTTTTCCACACTAAAATATCTTCCCATCTCTTCCAGAAATGCTTCGCAGGGCTCCAGATAGATCCAGGTTCCTCCTGCGCGGATGCTGTAAACGGGAACATCCAAACGTCCGGATGTAAAGTCTCTTACCTGGGCGCCGGGTCCGGCTGCCCGTCCCGGCAGGAATTCCTCCATGTCAGGACGGCTCACCCGGTACACATCCCTGCGCTTTTCCTTGCGGATAATCTTCGCCACATCCAGCTGTCCGTTGGTGTAGCTGTACTCATACTCGTACTTCCAGCTTCGAAAGAGAAAGAAACCGGCCACTGCCAGAAGCGCCGCCGCAAACAGCAGCTCCCCGGCGAAAAATATGGACTCATAGAAGCAGACCAGGGCGCCTGCTGTCATCAAAGTCTTCAAAAGCTGTCTTCTCCTGTCTGGCACATAGGGAATACACCATTCAAAAAATACATCCTTCATACGCTGCTCCTGTCTGGTCTGCTTCTACCGGACTCCACTCCCATAGGGATAAACGGTTCGTGATCTGTCTCCCGCCCTTGTCCGGCTATAGCATTATTTCTCATCCTCCGGTTTCTCTGTGGCAATATAATTGCTGATGATATAGCGCACGCCGTCCGCCTTGATGGTTCCGCTCTTCTTCACTTTGCCGGAGCTGCTGACTGCCACCAGACTGCCTCTGGGGATCAGCGGCGTGGCATGTTCCCGGCTGGTAACCTGGCCGTCCTCCTCCCCTACATCTGACTTAGCGTAGATATCATCCTCCATGGAAAACAGCTCCCAGCCGGAATCCGATTTTATCATAGCCCCGTCAGCTCCATAGATGGAGGAATCCACCAGGGTATTGGTGTAGGCCCAGCCTGCGTTGCTGAAATAATAGGTGGCAGATTCCCCGTCCAGGGACAGACGGATCTTTTTGCCCTTCTGCATCTGGCCCAGGGTCTCTTCCTTCTGGCTCAGGTAGTAGATACCGGCGGGGCGGGCGCTTCCCCCTTTGCCGATGACACCGGCTCCCTGGAAATCATACTCGCTTTCCGCAAAGGGGCTGCCGCTGACATCCTCTTCTCCGGTGCTGATGAGTCCGGTGACCATATGACCATAATCATCAAAGAAATAAACATTTCCGTCAATTTTCTTCCAGCCCAGAACCGCGTCGCTGTCTTTGCTTCCTTCATTGTAAAGGTAGCCGTCCTTTAAATCACAGTAGAACCAGTGGGGATCGCTGCCATCGTCACTGTCCGGATCCGTAGTGTAGAGCCACCCGGTGGCCATGATTCCGGTAATCTTGTCATAGTAGCGGTTGACGCCGATGCCTTCCTCCGCAGCCGGATTGTCCGGAGAGATGGCCGGAGCCCATCCGGTCATCATGACCCCGTTCTCGTCAAAGGCAAACTGCTGTTTGTTCTCCACCTTGGACTCGTCGGACCTTTTCATCTTGCCGTCCCAGCCGAAGTAGAACATCTCATAGCCGTCGTAAGCCTTGTCCGGGTTGGCCAGGATCTCCTCGTCCTCCGGAGGGATCAGGTACTGCCACTGGGTGTGGACATGGCCTTCATTCTCATCGCCCAGGTAGTATATCTCAAAGGAATCCGGATCACCGGGCTTGTAGATCTTCTGCCAGCCGGTAAGCATATGACCGTCGCTGTCAAAGAAATACTTTCGTTCCTCCCCGCTGGCATTTTTAAGACGCAAAGCTTTTCCTTCTGTATTTTTTGCTTTTCCGTTGGCCCCGAAATAATACCAGACCGTGTCCACCTCCTGGTCGCAGACCTCTTCATTCCAGTTGGATTCGGAGGCCCAGCAGTTGGCCCTGCGCCGTCCGGTCTCATCTACATAGTAGACATTGTCCCCGTCGTGGATCACCGTGCTGACTGCCATGCAGCCTTCCTCGTCCAGATAGTAATGGTTCCGGTCCTTTCCCAGGATCCAGGTATCTGTCTTCCGCTCTCCGCTGGAATCCAGGTAGATCCAGCGGTCATCCTCCTGCTGCCAGCCATGTGCCTTCCTGTCTGTCTCTTCCGCGAACGCCGGAAGGATGGCGGATACCGACAGCAGAGATATCAGGCATATTGCTGAAAACTGCCGCATGTTCTTTTTCATCTGCGTTTCCCCTTTCCGTGATCGCCGCTGCCTCACCGTCTCCGGACAGCAGCGGCGGCCTTCCTTATGTTCTCGTTCCTTACTCCAGGTCATCCTCTATGTCCATGTCTTCATTGAGAATCTCCTCTGGATCATACAGCAGGAACAGACGTCTGATCCGGTAGCCAAGCTTCTTCCAGTCAAAGGAGAATACGGGCCAGTCTTCTTCTTTGTCCGCTGACTCTATCTTCTTTGCAATGGCCTTCAGCTCCTGGGGTGTGAATATATAGGTTTTCTCACTGTCGGGCGCTCCCGGAATCCGGCCTGCTGCCTGATCCCACTTCCTGGCAGCACTGGCGGCGGTGTCCGCGGCCTGCCAGTCGGAGGAGGTGGCAACAGAAGCCGCTTTCCGGTTCTCACCCTCCTGCCCCTTATCCTCTTCCTGCCAGTCAGAAGCAGTGGCAGTTGTGACGGCAGTGGTCATGGTTTCGTCCCTGTCCAGGTTCTCCCACTGGCCGATGGTGCCCACATGGAGGGTTCCGTTTCCGCTTCCGTCATTCCCTTCTTCCTCCAGTTCATAGCGGATGCCTGCCGGGGTGTTGAGAACCGGCAGCCGGAACATGTTGGTATCCAGCTCCTCGGCCCCGTATTCCTGAAGTTCCTGGGCAGAAGCCCTCGCCATAGTCCTGGGAAGGGCAGTGGGGGCGATTTCTTCCTGGCCGGCGGGATAGTAGAAGGTAACCGTGCCCGGATCATCGGAAAACTTAAGTCCTGCGTTTCCGTCTGCTCCGGCTGTCTGGATTGCCATTTCCAGCTTTTCCATGGCTGTGGTATCGTCATAGGTTCCGCCTCCCAGCCAGCTGACATAATCTCCATCCGTCCAGGTACCGCCGGACTGGCTGCGTGTTACAATACTGGTATTTCCACCCTGGCTTCCAAGTACCAGTGCCGACGGCACACGTCTGTCCGGAAGGGCAAAGATGTTGTCCGAAGAACTCACATCCTTTAAGCCCTCGGCCTTCTCCCAATAGAGGAAGGTCACCTCTGCCGCGGAGGTTATTCCGTTTCCAAAGGTCAGGTAGCTGAATTCTGACTGATCGTCCCCGAACCACACATAGGAGGTTCCCTGGGAGTAGCCTACCCAGCCGGTTCCTGCCCAGTTGCCGTTCTCATCGGAATAGGTTGCATTTTCTCCCCAACTGTTTTGCGCATCATTGGTAAATTGGGCCCTGCACCGGAAACCGGCCGGGAAGTCCTCCCGTCCCTCCGGGATATAATACTTTCCGTCTGTATCCGGCTCCACAATCACCTCTGTGGCATAATCACCGGGCTCCTCCGGAGTATCCGGATCCACCGGGATGGCCGCATCCGGTTCCACAATGGTCATCCCGGCTACTCCCACGGGATTGCCCGTATACCAGACAGCAAAGAGCACGCTGTTCACGGACTGGCATGGATAGAACAGATATGTTCCCCTGGCATCCTGGCCGCATTCCCACTGGTCATTTCCATAGCCCCAGTCATTATTGACCACCAGATTGCCGCTTACTTCCCTGATATCGCCGTCATATTCATAGTAAAGCTTCAGGCCTGTCTGCTGTCCTTCCCCGGCAGTCTCTTTCTCTGCCTGATCCAATGCCGGTCCGGTAAGCTCGATTCTGCCGCTTCCGCCAGAGCCAAGCTCTGCCAGATACGGGGAAGCTTCCACAGACTCCACGGTAATCCGGGTAACCCGGATGTCAGCCTCGTCAGATCCTACGTTTACTTCAAGCTGGTTACCCTCCGGCGTCCCTGTTACGATATTTCCCGCGGAAAACGCCAGGGAAATGGTGACCCCATTCACATCATGCAGGACCACTTCGCCGCCGATTCCGCTGCCGGAAGAATCAGCCGCCTCTGCCAGAACCGTTACCTTGATTCTCGATCCGTCAGGAATATTCTGCTGTGCCAGTATGTCACTCAAATCAAACACCTCGGTAGTCCCTGACCGGACGATACGGTCCTCATCGGTCCCCGGTTCCTCACCGCTCTGGGCCGCGGTCATCTGCACCACCTTAAGAATCTTAAATGGCTCTCCGTCCAGATACCAGCAGGCTGCCAGAAGGCTGCTGACGCTCTGGCAGGGGTACCAGATGTATTTCCCGTCCCTGTCCTCTTTCAGAATCCAGGTATCGTTCTGTCCGTGATCCCAGGCATTGTTCACCACCAGCTGGTAGGAGGAGCCTGTTCCCGGGTTCTGTCCGGCTGCGTCATAGTACACCTTCAGCCCTGTCTCCTCTCCCTCTGCCGCTTCCTGCTTCTGGATCTGCTCCAGGGGAATCTCCGCCCGGGTCACTCCCTGGAACTCAGCCAGGGCGCCGGACTCAGCCAGGGCCTCCACGGTGATCCGGCGGATCCGGACCTCTCCCTCGCTGGCTCCCAGACGGATGGTCTTTCCGTCTTTTGGAGTTCCCGCTACCACAGAGGGTGACACATCCCCGGAAATGGCGGCGGACAAGGTGACGCCGTTCTGGTCTGTCATCACCACCTCCCCGGAGTAGTCGCTTCCGTCTGCTGACTCAGCGGAGACGGTTACCTTGATCCGGCTGCCGGGACGGATCTCCATCTCAGCCATCAGCTTGCTCAGATCATAGTCCACGGTCTCTCCTTGTTTTACAACAAACTCCGGGAATCTGGCCGGTTTCTTCGTCACCTCAGCCTTTAAGTTGAACATCAGGTAGGAGCCTCCAAGATACCACAGATTCATGGTGACGGTCCCGTCCTCTCCCGGGGTAGTCTCCCAGGTCTGCTCCTGACCGGCATCCGGGCCCCAGCTGTCGGAACTGGTAAATCCGTTGAGAGTGGTGCTTAAGGCACAGCTGTAGCCGCCGTCCGACAGCATCTGTACGGTAAACCGTACTGTATCGCCAGGCTCATAATCCGGACACAGCTCCCTGATCTGGAACTGTCTCTTTCCGTTGGGGTTCTCTTCCTCACCGATGTGCTCCCGCATGATGTACTGGAAGTCCTTGACCGTGCTTCCCGGATTGTTTCCGCTCTCCCCAGGTGTGGTACCGGTATTGGGCCTGCTGCTGTGGCCTCCACCGCCACCGCCTCCACCTCCACCGGAAGCTGTGCCGGTGCCGGTGTAGGGGCCTGCCTTGCTGACATTGGCCTCCTCCTCATAGAGAAGGGTGACTCTTGCATTTTCAAAGGACAGATCCGAAACACGGTTTCCGCCTTTGGACTCGTCGGTCCACCACAAAAAGATGCCCAGGCGGTCTCCCAGACGGGCACGCTCCTCTGCCGTGAAAAGGTAGGTTACCTCATCAAACACGCTGTTGAACTGGTACTGGGGTGTATTCTCATAGCCGTCGATCCAGATTCCGCCGCCTCCATAGCTGTCCCAGTCGCTGGAGCAGGTAAGGGTGAACCGTACCCCCAGTACTTTAGAGGGTTCATAGGAGGCCAGGGATACCCAGCCGCCAGGGCTGATTGGAAGCTGCACCTCCTGATACTTGGTCACGGAGGTATCCGCCTTCCGGATCTGCCCATTGGCTTTTTTGGCGGCAAGCTCCAGATAATTGGCCCGGATCTGGGGATCATAGAACTCCCCGGTATTCCGTTCTACGAATTTCATGTCGCCTGCGTTGCTGGTGTCCCAGAGCACCGGACACATGCCGTACTCCATGATGATCTCCGGCACGTTTTTCAGATAAGCCCGGATGCTTTCCTTCTCCTTGTTATCCTCGGTCAGTACTCCATACTCACCGATGATGACCGGCACGCCCCTGCCCAGGAAATTCTCCTTGAGGATGTCCAGATCCGCCCGTACCTGGGCCATATCCTCCTCACTGCCCCAGGTGGTCGCCGGCACTGCCCAGTCCACATCATGCTCCGCCACACAGAAGGGGGAAGGGCTGTAATAATGGATGGACAGAATACAGTGTCCTGCCGGATCCTCCGGCATCCTATAGCGGCGGTCACTGGTCTTTCTGATATCGGTATTGTAGCCGGGGATCAGAAGGTGGCGCTTTGCGTTGTTCCCGCCTGTTGCTCGGACCGTATCCACGAACAGCTGGTTCATGTGGTTTAACAGCTCATACTGCCGGGACATATTGGGGGCTGCCGGGAATTCCACCTCATTCATTCCCTCAAAGATCAGATGGTCCCCATAATCGGCGAAATTGCCGGCGATCTGGGTCCATAGATCCGCATACTTTTTCGATGTTCCCTCAAAATCCGTAGCCACGTTCCTCACCCAGGAATTGTCCGCAGCTCCGCTGTCATGATGCACATTGAGGATCACATACATATCCTCTGCCAGACACCAGTCCACCACGGTCTGTACCGCTGACATGTATCCCGGATTGACCTGGTTATTCTCGTCAATCCAGTAGGCCCAGCTTACCGGCAGGCGGATAGACTTAAATCCGGCTTCCCGTATCTTACGGATAAAAGCCGGATTCACCGGGTCATTGTTCCAGGCCCTCTGGTATTCCCAGGGGTCGGTCACCGAGATCCAGGAGCCGATGCTGTCAAAGGTATTGCCGATGTTGTAACCCAGGCCCATGTCGTCCACGATCTGCCAGGAGGTCAGATCCCGCACGACGCCATGCTTCCCATAGCTTTCTGCATAGGACGTGAATACTGCCCCCTGCATGCAGGTGGTCACCGTCAGCGCGGCTGCCAGAATCCTGGCAACACATCGTTTCCACTGGATTCCCCACATTTTCTTCATGTTTTGCTCTCCCTTCCAGGATAGAATGCTATCCCTTTGTTTGCATTCATTGTAACATCCTGGGGCCGGACAAAAACACCCGAAAAAATGTATCTGAATTTCTAAAAAACTAGAGATTTGCCGTTCAATCCCGGGATTCTTCCTTCCGGTATTCCTTGGGACTCTTCCCCACGTATTTCTTAAACTTGATGTCAAAGTAATCGATACTGCTGTAGCCCACCTGCTCGGAGATCTGGTAGACCTTTAAGTTCGTCTCCCGCAGAAGTCTCTGGGCGTTGGTGATGCGTATAATGTCCAGGGAATTGTTGAAGCTCTCCCCCATCTCCTTGCGGAATAATTTGCCCAGGTAGGCACTGTTGTAGTTGAAGTTCCGGGCGATCATCTCCAGCTTCAGATCCTTGGCATAATTCTTCTCCATATAATGATAGACGCGCCGGATGATATTGCCCGCGCCGCCGGTACCGATTTCCCGGCTCAGATCAATCAGGATCTGCTCATAGCAGGCCAGAAGCTCCTTCATGTTCTCCGCTTCCATCAGCTGCCTGATCGGAGTCTGCAGTGCCTTGTTGGACAATGCCGCTGAGTGGTATTTCTTCTCCAAACGTACCTGAAGGTGCATCAGCTCCTGGATCAGCCGGATCTTGATCTCCGTGCGTTTCAGCAGATGGCAGGCACAGTAGTCCCCAAACATTTCTACTGCCTTTTGGATTTCCTCCGCTTCCCCCACCTCGATCAGCATCTCCAGATATTCTTCTGACACAGAGTCCTGATTTCTCTCCAGTCCGCAGATCAGATCAATGGTGAGGACATCCTCCTGGTCGAAGATGAAGGTCTGCTCCAGAAGATAGCTGGCACTCTCATAGGAGCAGGACATTTCCTGCCAGCTGCGTACATTATTCCCAATGGCGATCTTGAAGCCGGAACCATATTTTCTGGCCAGACGCCGGTTCCGCTTTTCCAGCTGGCTCTTCCAGTCGCTGTAGGTAACAGACTGGGCCACCAGCACCGCCACCCCCATCATGGAAAAGGTGCCGATGCAGGCCTGGTCTCTTTCCACCAGGGCATCCAGCTTCTCCTGGAACGTAACGTTCTCCTTCCCGTTCTCCCCGTCACTTTCCCGGCAGACAGCCACACAGTAGGATTCCTCTTCCAGTGGAAGCCTGTACAGAACCATATCCCGTCTGATATTGTCCAGGGAATCCTCATTGAGCACGATCCTGCGCAGCAGCTCCTTACGGGCCTTGCCTTCATTCTGGCTGTGAAAGCTTTCCAGGCAGGCTTCCTCCTCCAGCTTTTTGTGGATCTGCCGCACATACTGGAGAAGCTCTTCTTCCTCAATGGGCTTTAACAGATACCCCTCCACACCCATGGAGATGGCTGCCTTGGCATATTCGAATTCCGAATAACCGGTCAGTATGAGGAAATGACCGGAAAATCCCTGGTTCTTGGCCTCCTGGATCACCTCCAGCCCCGACAGCCCCGGCATCTTGATGTCGATCAGCACCAGGTCCGGCTTATATTTCAGGATACCGGCCAGTCCCTCCCGTCCGTCCTTTCCCGTGGGCGCCAGACGGTAGCCTTCTGCATTCCAGTCAATCAGGTCACAGATTCCCTCCCGCACATTCCGCTCATCGTCAATGATCATTCCCGTAAATTCCATCCGTCCCCTCTCCTATCTGTAACTGGTCTCATGCGTCATGCCGCCGCTTCGCGGCAGCATCCATATTACAACTACAACCTGGCAGTGCATCTTATGGGGATGCGCTGCCTATGGTCCTTTGTAAAATATTATACCAGTATTTATTGTGGGGGGATACCATAAAAATCAGAGGTCTTTTTATAAAAATTTTACTGTTTGTAACAGTTCAGACGTGCAGAAAATCACATGAAAGAGGGGTCTCCAGCCCCAGAAGCTTTGCCGGCTGCACCTTGGTCATATAATCCACATGCTCCCCGGGAATCCCATGATCCACAAGATACTCCATATATTCAGCCAGTGCGATCTCCCAGTGGGGATTCTCCACCTGACCGCCGTCGGTACTGACCAGGATATGCTCATAGCCTATCTCTTTGATCAGATCCACATTGTCCGGCAGATTGCTCTTATATTTTCCGCCTCCCATATTCTGGGCATAGCAGCGTTCCAATACCACATCATAATCCTTCACGATCCGGATCTGGTCTTCCAGGCTCATATCCACGATCCACCACTCCGGATGGGTCACCACAATATGCTTTACACCAGCATTCCGGGCCGCCTCCACCACAAGGAAGCTTTCTTTCGGTGAAAGATGTGCTGTACCAAGTACTGCCCCATGTTCATTGACCAGCCGGAACAGATCCTGCACTTCTGGAAGAACCTTTCCATCCCGGACTACCTCTACGCAGGTACTCACATCCTGCCCCATCTTTATCAGATGGTTTTTCGCCGACTGGGTAGGAAGCCAGACAACCCTGGCTCCCAGCTTCAGCGCTACCTCCACTGCCTTCAGGTTAATACCGCCCACCACACGGTTTAAAGTAATGCTTCCAAACATAGTAAAATCATTTCCATCTCTATGGATCAGATGGTTATGCTGGTTGCACAGATAGGCCCGGTCCATGGTGGTACCCTGGTGGGTCTTGATCACAATCCCTCTGGCCCCTGCTCGGATTCCGGCCTCCATCAGTTCAAAATCATCATAAGCCCTGTGGCGGATGTCCGGGTTTGAATGGACATGCATATCAATGACACCTTTTAGAGAAATTTTACTCATTTTTTCTCCTGCCTTTTCTCTCAATTTTTGTAACTGTCAGCATATAGACAGATCACCTTCAGATCACTCTGGGAATGATGTTGACTGCCTTGGGAACCACTGTGATCTTCTCTGGTTTCTTCTCTGCCATGACACGGTCAACAGCGGTCTGCAGGTCTGGTGCCCAGTCCATCATCACACTGTGGGCCTGCTCCTCTGTCAGTCCTTCACTTACAAGGATGATCCTTCCTTTGATCAGTGCCCGTGCATACATAAATGCCTTGTTGCTTCCGATTCCGAACCCTTCCCTGCGGAACCGTTCCACCACATCCTCCGGACAGGAAGCCTCCCGCATCCAGTCAATAAAAAGCTGGGGAATCCCGTTTTCCGCCCGGGCGCATAGGATAAAGGTGCACCCCTCCGGTCTGCACAGAAGCTCTGATACGGATAATGCCTTCTGGCTCTGCCACAGATCGATATCCCTGGGATGTCCCCCGGGGCTGGCAATCACCACGTCTGCCAGACCCTGCACATCCACGGTATTTGCCTCCCGGCAGTGGCATACTCCCTGTACATGAGCCTGCTCCAGATCACCGGCTACTGCTGCAACGATCTGTTTATGTACATCCTGAACCACATTCAGGATAAAACGCACCTGAACCAGTCTGGCCGCCTCCAGGGCAATCTTGTGAAATGGATTATCCTCAAAATAATTGATAGCTGGCTCATAAGGCCGTATGGGAAGGGAATGATGGATCTTCAGGGTATCCATACTCACGACTCCCGGAACAATGCTCTTTCTCCCTCCGGAAAATCCCGCCACATGATGGGGCGCAATAAGGCCGGTCGTCACAATAAAGCTGGACTCTGCCACCAGTTTGTCCAGATAAACAGGGACATCCATGGTCTTTGTTCTTCCCATATATACGTGGGTTCCGTCATTACAGTCATGAATATGACACCGGATCCGTTTCTCCAGTCCTCCCAGTATTCCATGGAGCTGTTCCTTCGTCGGACCCTTATGGCTTCCCGTAGCAACTACAAAGGTCAGGTTCGCATCCGGCACACCTGCCCCATTTAAACGGCGCACCAGCTCCGCGCACATCTGGGCGTGGGGACCTGGTCTGGTCTGGTCATTGACCATGATTGTGATCTTATCCTGCGGCTTCACCATTTCCTCCAGCCTGGGAGTACCTATGGGATGATCCAGCGCCTGACAGATCAGAGCTTCCACTGTATCTGGTACCGGCCTTTTCGCCGGGTCCACCACCTCCACATTTACCTTGCCTTCATCGATCTCCGCTTCCTGAAATCCATCTCCATAGGGAATTGAAATATGCATATGATCGTCCTCCTCATTCACTTTTCTTTTTCTTAGCCATGCTTCCTGCCACTGCATAAACCAGCATAGCCGCTGTAATGACCAGAAATACCACACTCAGGGGTGACGCAAAACCTCTTAGTGTATTCTGGTTGATCTGCAGGGAGCGGCGGAAATTCGTCTCCAGCATAGATCCCAGCAAAAACGCGATCAGCAGAGGCAGCATGGGAATCCGGATTTCCTTCATCAGCCAGCCAAACAGCATAAATACCATCATGCATCCTACATCAAACAGCCGTTTACTGATGGAATAGGAACCTGCACAGCACACCAGAATAATGATGGGATCCAGAATCTCCGCTGGTACCAGAGTCACGTATTTTGCAAATCCGCAGATTACCGTCCCCACAATTGCCAGAGCCAGTGTACAGAACATCAGTGCGAAAAAGATACCATAGACAACATCCCCATGCTCCTGAAAGATCGTCGGTCCCACCGTGACTCCGTGAAGAGTCAGTGCCCCCAGAAAAATGGCGGCTGTCCCGCTCCCCGGAATTCCCAGGGTCAGAAGAGGAACCAGAGTCGGCCCTACCGTTCCATTGTTGGCAGCTTCTGAAGCAGCAATGCCTGTAACGCTGCCATTCCCAAACTCCCCAGGCTGTTTTGAGATTTTCTTTGCCAGTGCATAGTTTAAGGTTGCGCTGATAGCAGCATTCAGACCTGGAAGGGCACCAATGACAGAACCGATTGCCGATCCGGTAAAAATAACGGGAATACAGCTTTTGATCTCATCTTTTGTAAACCTGTTTTCATTTTTTATAATCTTTGTGAGGCTCTTTCTCCGGCTGCTGATCCGCACCTCTCCCAGCATCTCCCCGCCTACGAACAGTCCGACCAGAACGGGTATAAGTTCCAGTCCTGTATTCAGACTGTGGAATCCAAAGGTAAAACGCGGGATTCCGATCATAGGATCTGTCCCCACCAGGGCAAATGCCAAGCCCAGCATTACAGCAAACAGCCCTTTGATCCAGTTGCCTTTGGATCCAATGGTCGCGATCAGAACAATGCTGAAAAGCACAATACTGCAATATTCAGACGGGCCCAAAAGAAGAGCCAGACGGGCCAGAGCCGACATCATCAGAATCGTGGTAATGCTGGACAGAAAATTGCCGGCGCAGGAAGCATACAGCGCGGTTTTCAGCGCTTTCCCGCCCTTCCCATTCCTGGCCAGAGGTGCACCGTCAAAGGTGGTGATCCCCGCCTCCGGGGCACCCGGAGTTCCGATCAGAATTGCCGGAATGCTTCCGCCAAAGGAACCTCCCACATAGATTCCGATCAGCAGAGCCAGAGCGGCCATAGACTCCATATAGTAGGTCATGGGCAGAAATATGGCAATCGCTATGGCTCCTGTAAGTCCTGGTATTGCTCCAAATATAGTTCCGACGGCCACTCCTCCGAACATGAGCAGGATGTTAATAGGTGTCATCATGGCCTGCATAGCTTGTATTATCATGAAACATCAACCCCCATATTTCTTTAAAACAAGGTCGGAAACTTTACATGCAGTATCCGTACCATAATGAAGTAGATCATAACCGGAGACAAAACACTTACCAGAAGAATGATTCTCTTACTGGAAATTCCCCAAAGTACACAAGTAAATACCATCACCAATATACTGCTTACAATAAAGCCCAGGAGATTCATCAAAACAGCGTAAACCATCCACCCGGCAATGAGGACAAAAGACAGCAGGTTAATATCTGTAACCTTTTCCCTGTCTGTAGTTCTGCTCTTGAAGATCAGGGCAATTCCCAGAAGGATCAGCCCTATGGCCACAATATACGGGAAAAATCCAGGATTGTTGACCAGAGATTTTGCGCGGCTCCCCCATCCCTTGCCATGGGTATAGATCCCTACAAACAAGCCGAGCAAAATACCTGATATTCCGGCGGCCCCTTCCAGCACACGCAGTTTACACTGCCGTACAAATTTATATGGCATTTTTTTCCTCCATTCCATTCTCATATACTCCCGGAAAGTAAGCCGTAAAAGCAGGTGCAGTGAAGCTCCGTGAGCACATGTTTTAGATCTTTTGGATTTCAGACACGCTCTAGATCCCGAGATCCAGTTCTTCTATGATTTTGCCATAGATATCCCAGTCCTCCTCCAGTTTTTTCTGAAGCTCTGCGGCATCGAAAATGGGGCTGGTCAGCGCATCGTTGGCGTCCTCATATGCCTGAATCACATCCGGATCCTGCAAAAGGGCTGTAAAGCATTCTCTCAGTTTTTCCACCATGGCATCCGGGGTACCCGCCGGAACACAGATGACACGATAGTACGCACATTCTCCATCAGGATAGCCAGCCTCACCCAGTGTAGGAACTTTGCAGGCATTGTCACTGATTCCGCTGACCTCCACGACTGCTGTCAGATCACCGTTCTTAATGCTGGAAAGACATACGGAAACCGGAATCACATCATACATAATATGCCCGCCCAGAATATTTTCCAGACTCTCCGCCGCGCCGTCAAATGGAATCAGATTGATCTCACAGTCCATGGCATTAAATGCAATAGATGCCTGAAAGCCTGTAATATCACTTAAGCCTCCACAGCCTACGGTCACTTCCCCCGGATGCTCCTTTATATATGCCACAATTTCATCCAGACTATCCTTTACGGGGGCAGCGGGGCCTGCAACCAGCACACATTCCACAGTGTTCTGACTCACAACCGGAATCCAGTCTGTCAGTTCATAACTGCCGCCGAACATCTGCGGGGAGGCCAGAAGACCGGTACAGGAGTTGGCAAACACTGTATAACCATCGGCTTCTCCGCCCAGAACCTGGGCTGCTCCGGTCAGGGTACTGCCCCCGGGAACATTTTCAATCACCATGGTGGTTCCAAAATATTTTTCCGCATAGCCTGCCATCAGGCGCATATTGGTGTCATTTCCACCACCCGCCTTGTAGGGAACGACCACAGTGATCGCCTCATCAAAGGTCACATCGTCTGCCTGGGCGCTGCCAGCGTTCTGGCCTGCATCCCCAGCCGCCGCATCTTTCGCCGTTTCTGTTTCCTGCCTATTGTCCGGTGCACTCGCGGCATTTGAAGCATCCCCACTGCTATTTCCACACCCAGTCAGCATCACACCACACAATGCGGCTGTCACCAATGCTGTCATGATCCTGCTCTTCTTCATAGATACTTTCCTCCTTTTCTCTTGCAGTCTGCATGAATCCCTGTCTATTTGTAACAGTTCAGATACCCCTTGAACTGTTACATCTATTTTTCCACGTTTTCAGATACTCTTTTATGAATAAATAGACAATAAAAAGAATTCATGCCATTGTTATTTGTGCAATTTCATTATATAATAAGGCTGTATATCGGGCAACGCCATATATGTTATGGATTATATTGATAAAACCGATGGCCATCTCAAAAACGGCAGCCCTGAGCCACCTGAACTGTTATTAATTTTTCCAATAATTTATGTCTCCATTCAGAGACAGAAAGGAAATGATATGATTAAAGAACTGGAATATATTTTAAAGATCGCTGAAGAAAAAAGCATTTCCCGTGCTGCCATCAGTCTGTGCATGTCCCAGTCCAGCTTAAGTCAGTTTCTGAGTGTATTTGAAGCCGAGCTGGGCAGCACACTCTTTATCCGCAGTTCTTCCGGCACGCGTCTTACCTACTCGGGAGAACTTTTTGTCCAGTATGCCCGTCATGCAGTTCTGGAATACCACAAGATACAGAACCAGCTCTGGGATGTGAATGACCTGCAGTGCGGAATCATCCGGCTGGCTGTAGCCACTGCCCGCGGCATGCATCTGATTCCTCCTATTTTAAAGTCCTTCAATAAGGATTATCCCAACATCCACGTGGAGATCACAGAAACCAACAGCAATGAGACACTTCCTCTTCTTATGGATGCTTCTGTGGATATTGCCCTTCTGGCCATCTCCCGCTCCCTGCCCAAGGTGCCTACGGAATTCCTGCGCAGGGAAGAGATCTTTATCGTAGCTGCCATGGATCATCCGGTTCTCCAGTATGCGAAACCTCTCCCCGGTGAACCGGAAAAACTCTATATTGAACCGAAAACCGCCGCAGAATATGACTTTATCCTGACCTCACCCAATACGGTTCTGCGTACCATCACGGAGGATCTTTTTGCAGAGCATCACCTCACTGTAAAATACAAGTATGACAATCTTACTCTGGACTTCGCCATGGCTATGGCCGAGCAGGGAATCGGACTGCTCTTCTCTCATGAATCTCTAATCCGGCCAGACCAGGCAGTGGTCTGCCTCTCCATCGGCCCACATAAGCTGTGGCGGGATCTGGTTCTGGCTTTTCCATCCAGCCACTACCGCTCCAAAGCCACCAAAGCCCTGGCAGCCAGGATTCATGAGAAGCTTGATGTAAATTATGGATAATACTTCTGTTACAGTTCACGGGGGCGGTTGTTCCGTGGAAACCTTTTTCAAGAGCTGGTAGCCACTGGCCAAGAAAAAACAACATGGCCGTAAATAGTAACAACTGTGTAACAGTTCAGGGGGGTATCTGAACTGTTACACAACTATTACCCATTATTTCTAAAATCTTTCTAAAGTCCTTGCATTTTCGCATTCACTTGTGATAAAATAAATCCACATTTCCCGGATTCTTCTATCCAGGAGTATGTCCGGCAGCTCTGCCAGGTTATCCGATACAGATTGTTTTTATTTCTTTTGAAGTCAGGTCTGTAAGCTTTACAGTAAATAAACCCAGCAAAACAGTTCCACAAGCACCTGAATTCTTATAACAAAAGGGAGATGATGTGTAAGACAAATTTTTTCTTGCTAAAGCCTAACAGAACACGATATAATGAAAAGGAGAGATACATGAAGGATATAATACCTGCTGATACCAGTAAACAAAGCGGAGCCGGACGGCGGACAGCTTCAGATATTACATACCAGAATAAAGACGTGGCCTCAAAGGTTACCGGAGAAGCCCTGGTAGGACACAGTCTGGCGCCTCTTGGCCTGCCGGATATCAAAATTGTTGATGCGCTTCCGACCAGTCTTCCGGCGGTTGAAAGTAATGAGCTGAGACTGGACAACTTGTTTCTTCTGGAGGATGGGGCGGTCGCGATCATTGATTATGAGTCCGGCTACAGCCGGGAGAATTTTGTAAAATATCTGAATTATGCAGCCAGAGTGGCAAAGCGCTACTGCGTCCGGAAGATGCTTCCCCAACTGATGAAGCTGAGAATCATTGTAATCTATACAGCTGATGTAGAAACAGCCCCCACCCGGTATGATCTGGATGGAGTTCTGGTACAGGCGGAGCCGTCCTATCTGGTGAAGATGGATACAGAAAGGATCAGGAACAGGCTGGAGGAAAAGATCCAGAGAAAGGAAGCTCTAGACACAGAAGACCAGATGCAGCTAATGGTTCTGCCATTAACCGTGAAAGGCAGAGAAGCCAAACAGTGGGTGACCATGGAGGCAGTCACTCTTGCCAAAAGGATCAAAAACCAGAAACAGAAGAACCAGATCCTGGCAGGAATCCTGACCTTTACGGATAAGATTATCGATGAAGGTTACCGTAACAGAATAAAGGAGGAGTGGGAGATGACACAGATCGGGAGAATGATTTTTGATGATGGATTCAAAGCCGGAGAAAAAGAGGGAGAAGCCCGGGGAGAAGCTCGGGGTGAGGCCCGGGGTGAGGCCCGGGGAGAAGCCCGGGGGGAGATCCGGGGAAGAAACCAGAAACTGATTGAACAGAGCTGCCGTAAACTGAGAAAAGAGAAGACCCCGGAAATGATTGCCCAGGAACTGGAGGAAAGTCTGGAGCTGATCCAGAGCATCTGTCAGGCGGCCTCTGGCTTTGCACCGGACTATGATTCGGATAAGGTGTTTGGAGTCTGGCAGCAGGCGATACTATGATCTGAATAGCCTGTTCAAACGATTGCATTTAAAGTGAATAAACGAATGATATCCTATTTTTCCTTTACAACCCTCTCCATGTATGCTACTATATGGTTAGTTTATAAGGAGTGCTAATAATGGATATCAATTATGAATTATATAAGGTTTTCTACCATGTAGCCAACACTCTCAGCTTCTCGGAAGCCTCCAAGCAGCTGTTTATCTCCCAGTCCGCAGTCAGCCAGTCTGTCAAGGTTCTGGAAAAGAAGCTGAACCAGACCCTCTTTCTGCGCAGCACCAAGCGGGTACAGCTGACTCCTGAGGGAGAGATCCTCCTAAAGCACATCGAACCGGCTATCAATCTGATCCGCCAGGGGGAAAACCAGCTTCTGGAGGCTAACACGTTAAATGGGGGCCAGCTGCGTATCGGCGCCAGCGACACCATCTGCCGCTATTATCTGGTTCCATATTTAAAGGAATTTCACCGCAGGTATCCCAATGTCCATATCAAGGTGACCAACCAGACCTCCATCGCCTGCGCCAGACTGCTGGAGGCAGGGCAGGTAGACTTTGCCATCACCAACTACCCAAACTCCGGCCTTTCCAACACCCAGAATGTCCGGATCATCCAGGAATTCCATGATATATTCGTGGCAAATGAGGAATTTTCACAGCTGAAAGGGAGATCCATCTGTCTGGAAGAATTAAAAGACTACCCGATCCTGATGCTGGACCGTAAAAGCACCACCAGTGAATTCCTCCACAGCATATTCCAGCGGCACCAGCTGGACCTGGTGCCGGAGATCGAGCTTTCCAGCAATGACCTGCTGATCGACCTGGCCCGTATCGGACTGGGCATCGCCTTTGTGCCGGATTACTGCATCCCCACAAGGGAACAGAGCCTTTTCACCGTCCAGCTGGACGAGGCCCTGCCTGCCCGCCAGATGGTAGCAGCACGCAATGAAGCCCTGCCCCTTTCCCAGGCGGCAAGGCAGTTTATCAGTATGCTTTAGATGTCCAGACAGACTCTGAACTATTACCAAATATGGCTGGCCAGAAGTAATAGTTCAGACAGGTCTGCGCACTTGCTGCGCTGACCGTACGAAAACGTAGTGGTTGGATGGCATCTGCCCCATCGTGTAGCGATTTTCCTGAGCAGATGCCGTAACAGTTCAGGGGGATATCTGAACTGTTATGACCGGAAGCTGATACGCCAACAGATCACAGCTCCCTCGTACCAGTTCCCCGAATGTGTCTGAAAATTTTTTCCCGCCATTTCTGCAAGGGACACACGGCTAACGGAAAGCAATTTTCAGACGCGCTCCAGGCCAGACCGGCTGCTGCCTATATAATCAGTCATCCTCCACATAGACATATCCATCCATAATCCGTCTGGCGGTCCGTACCGCTCCTCCTTTCAGCACATTCTCCCCGTCCATCACAACACGAATATCCAGAATCCCTCCGGGCTGGCCGATCCGCACCTTGTTTTCCCTGCCGGCGCCCACAGCCAGCTCCTGCACAATGGTGCCCGGAATGCAGGCAGCAGCCGCCGTTCCGACCCCCACAGTGATGGGATGGGTCTTGTGGAACTTTCCCACGGTAATCACCCTGGCACAGAGATCCATCTCCTGTTCTGTCACAATCCGTCCTTCCGAGCTGACATATTCCTGAGGCGGCGATATGACAGAAACCTTGGGAACCGACAAGGTCTCCGGCGCAAATCCGAAAAAGACCGCCGCTTCCCGGCGAATCGCTTCCACATGGGCCATTACCTTTTTGTTTTCTCCCAGCTCCGACAGCTCTGTTCCCTGGATTCCCAGATCCATGGCCCGGATAAATACAACCGGATTCGAACAGTCAATCATTGTTACTGTCACCGGATCATAGCCCGGAGCCTGCAGCACATCCTGTTTGTGACCGCTGGGAAACATCCTGCCCGTCACTGCCCCTCCCGGCTGTTCAAAGTACATATCAATGGGGGCTCCTGTTCCTGGCACACCAGGGATGCTCTGGCTTCCACTGGTCATGGCTTTTTTGTCCTTCACCCGCACATGCTCTTCAATCACCTTTCCTGTGTTGGTATTCCAGATTCGTACGACTGTCACCGGCTCTGTCACCGTCACCAGCCCCTCATCTACGGCAAAGGGGCCCACCGCCGAAGAGATATTCCCGCAGTTTGCCTGACTCTCCACTACCGGAACATCAATTCCGATCTGGTAAAAGGTGTAATCCACATCAATCCCTTCCCGCTCCGACGGCGCGATCACCGCCACCTTACTGGTCACCGGATAGGTTCCCCCCATACCGTCAATCTGTTTCGGATCCGGGGTTCCCATGACTTTCATAAACAGCTTTGCCCACTGGGACGAATCCTCCGGCAGATCTTTCCTATGAAAAAACAGGGCTTTGCTGGTTCCTCCCCGCATATAAACCGTTTTAAAGGCTCTCATCACATTCCCTCCATACATTGTTTTATAAGTTATAAACAAAAGATATGCTGTGAGACCGTAAACATTTCACAGCATATCAATGGCTATAACAATTTACGCTTTCTCTGCCTTCTTTTTCGGAAGCACCATACTGATCATGGGCCAGAACAACAGAAGCACACACACAATCAGAAGCACAACCGCGATAGGCTTTGTCAGAAATGCTTCCGCAAACGAACCGTGTCCCACAACGAAAGCATTTCTCAGATTCTTCTCCACCATGCTGCCCAGCACCAGCCCCAGGATCAGGGCGGCACTGTTAAAATGGCATTTGATAAAAGCATATCCGATCACCGCGGCAACCGCCATCAGGATCACGTCGCTGGTAGCTTTGCTGTAGCTGAATGCACCGATCACGGACAGCATGATAATGATGGTTCCAAGCATACTGTATGGTACACCGAGAATTTTGGCAAAGATCTTGGCAATATAGATCGCTACAACTACCATAATAATATTCACCAGGATCTGCGCGACAAATACCGTGTACAGATAAATGGGCTGGGAGGTCATAAGCAGAGGCCCCATATTCACACCCTTGACCGCAAGAGCAGTAGCCATAACCGCAGCCGCATTTCCTCCCGGAATTCCAAGAGCCAGAAGCGGTACCATAGCACCGCCGGTAGCCGCGTTGTTGGCTGCCTCAGAAGCGGCGATTCCCAGTGGCTCGCCGTGCCCGTAGGTCTCCGGATGTTTGGAGCAGCGCACATCCACAGCATAGCTTAAAAAGGACGCGATGGTAGCTCCGGCTCCCGGAAGGATGCCTACCACAGTACCGATCACCGCCGAACGGGCCACGGTTACCTTCATCTCCCACAGCTCTTTCAGGGAACAGAGTCTGGCATTTACCTTCCCGGTCTTACTCAGATCCATTCCATTATCTGATTTCGGCTTATTAATTTTAGCCAGACTTTTAAATACTTCTACCACGGCGAAGAGACCCACCATAGTGGGAATCAGGGCAACTCCCTTGATCAGCACCGGCTGTCCCCAGGTAAACCGCGCCACACCCGAAACCGGGTCCGTTCCCACACAGGCAATTAACAGGCCGATCAGTCCGGAAGCAATGGTCCTAAGTACATTTTTGTTATCCAGACAAGTCAGGATAGACAATCCCAGAAAGCTTACGCCAAAAAGCTCCGCAGGGCCAAAGGCCAAAGCAGCCGACGCCAGCGGCTGGGTCAGCAGCGCCATACAGAAGGCAGAAAACATGCCGCCGATGGCACTGGTAACCAGGCTGATACCCAGGGCCTTTCCGGCCTCTCCCCGCTGGGCCATGGGATATCCGTCAAAGGTAGTGGTGGCGCTGGAGGGAGTTCCCGGAATCGAAAACAGAATCGCGGTAATCCCGCCGCCGGTAATGGCTGCACAGTATACGGACACCAGAAATGCAATGGCCGGCAGCGGATCCATGGAATAGCTGAAGGTCATGGCCAGCACCACTGCCATGGATGCTGATACACCCGGCATAGCGCCAAAAATCACGCCCACAATGGTTCCCACAAAAATATACAAAAATGTGACCGGCGCAAATACAACACTGCAGGCCTGTGTAATTAATGATAACATATTCCCTTCTCCCTTCTACTTTCCGATAGAACGCAGCAGGCTTTCCACGGAAAGCGCAAAGTTCCGCAAAAACGGTATGGTCCCTCTGGGCATCTGGATTCCCATGCCCTTATAAAACAACAGGAACAGCACTACCACAGTAACCAGGGAAAAAACCGGAAGCACCACCAGCCGCCGCTCTCCCAGCAGATAGCAGTAAACCATACACAACACCCAGCTGGTCAGAAGGAACCCTGTGATATTCAGCAGATACGCATAAATCAAAAGAGTCACGATTCCCAAAAATAATGGACTGGTCAGGGCCTTGCCCCAATCCACCTGGGACAGTACCCTGTTCAGATTCCGTTCCTCCCCAGGCATCTTTCTGACCAGATGATATATGTTCAGGGCCAGTACAATGAGAAGCAGTACCAGAAGGATCTGGGGCCACAGAGCAGCCCCCAGAGGATCCGAAACAGTCGATACGGTCACTGTTGTAGACACATAAAACAGGCAGTATCCAAAAAACAGGAATAAAGCGATACTGAACAGCAATTCAAACATCATACAAAAGTCCCCTTTTTATTCGGCCATGATCTCTGCGATAGTATTAAAGTAGCCATTCCATACTTCTTTCATTTCACTTTGGGTAAACTGGCCGTCACGGTCATTGAGGCCATTGGCCTCTTTCCATTCAGCCCACTCCGGAGAGCTGTCCATTGCCTTGATAAATGCTGCTTCCAGACTGTCGATTGCCTCCTGCGGCGTACCCTTCTTAGCCATGATTGCTCTCCATGGGCCAAGATCAGCAGTCAGACCGGCATCTGCGGAGCAGGGAACATCCGGGAATGCGGAGCTGCGCTCGGTATTAATAACAATCAGCGGATTTACCTGACCGGCATCCGCATACTGTTTTCCGTCTGCCGGACTTCCCAGGGTCATGTCTGCGTGGCCGCCGATCACCATGCTGTATGCCTCTGCGCCGTCTGCCGCCACCAGGGTAACGTCGATTCCCGCCTGGTCAAACAGCTGCTGTGCGGACAAAGCATCAATACCGGTAATAGACTGAAGGGTCATGGTAGCCTGACCGGGATTTTCCTTTGCGTATGCTACCAGCTCGTCCCAGGTCTTATAGGGAAGATCCTTGTTGGCAAAAATGATATTGCTGTCCTGCACGGTACAGCAGACCGGCACGATCTCATTCTGGACATCAAAAGATGCTTCCTTGCTCACACCCTTGATTACATGGGTGGGAGTCAGCATGGCAAAGGTATATCCGTCTGCCGGCTGCTGGTAAAAATATTCCAGCCCGGTCAGTCCGGAACCACCGGATACATTGTTGATTACAATATTCACTCCCAGCTCCTTCTCAACAATGGGGCATATGGCACGCAGTGTGGTATCTGTACCGGAGCCTACATCATACACGCATACCATTTCGATATCTCTCTCCCACTCCCAGGCGCTCTCTCCCTCCTGGGCCGCCTCTGCCTGAGTCTTTTCTGCCTGCGCCTGCGTACCGTTCTGGGCCGGTGCGGCAGTTGTCGCCGGAGCCGTACCTCCTGATGAACCGCATCCTGCCAGCATTATTGCTGCCATCCCCATTGCCGCCATTGCTTTTCTGCTTTTTTTCATAGTCTTCTCTCCTTTATTTATTTACAAAACAGTCCATCAGCCTTTAAAATGCGGGATAATGCTGACCGCCTTCGGCAATACAATGACCTGCTCTGGTTTCCTCTCACTGCAAACCCTGTCAACTGCCGCCTGCAGACTGGGAGCCCACTCCATTTTCATTGCCCGGATCTGTTCCGGATCCACATGCCCGCTGACAATAACCAGCTTCCCCTTAGTCATGGCCCTGGCATACTCAAAGGCTTTGTTGGTTCCTACATCAAAGCCTTCTGACCGGAACCGTTCAATGACCGCTTCCGGAGTTGTGCTTTCCCGCAGCCAGTCCTGAAAGAGCTGTGGCCCGATTCCGTCCTCGGCGCTGGCCACCAGAATCAGGACCGTATGATCCCCCTTTTTTGCAAACAATTCTGCTGTAGCCAGCGCTTTCTGGCCCTGGTACAGATTGCAGTCTCTGGGAGAGCCGCCTGGAGAGGCTATCACCAGGTCTCCCTGCTTCTCACATTCCACCGTATTATGGGCTCTGCAGATTGCCACACCTTTCTTGTGGGCCTCGTCCAGATCTCCTGCCACCACGGCTACATTCTGCTTGTGAGGATCCTGAACCGCATTTAAAATAAATTTCACCTGCACAAGTCTTGCTGCCTCATATGCCGCCTGATGGAAGGGATTTTCCTCCATCCATCCAAGCGCCGGCTCAAAGGGGCGGATCGGAAGGGAATGATGAATCCTCAGAGTCTCGATTCCGGCTACTCCCGGCACAATGCTTTTTCTTCCGCCGGAAAACCCGGCTGCCTTGTGGGGGGCAATCAGGCCCGTGGTGATAATAAAGCTTGCCTCTGCCACCATCCGGTCCACATAGACCGGCAGCCCTCCCTTTGTTGTACCCAGGTAAACATTATTATTTTTACAGTCATGGGAAACTACCCTGACCCGCTCATGAACCTGTTTTCCTACCAGTGCCTCGATCTCCTGGCCCGTAGGCCCACGGTGGCTTCCGGTAGCTACGATAATCTGAATCTGGCCATCCGGCACCCCGGCCCTGTTCAGTCTGCGGATCACTGCCTCCGACATCTCCCGGTTCGGTCCTGGCCTTGTCTGGTCATTGACAATAATCAGGGCTTTATCCTCCTTTGAGATCATCTCCTCCAGACGGGCGGTTCCTACAGGATGATCCAGGGCCTCTCCGATCAGCTCTTCAACTGTTTTCGTGACCGGCGGGCACTCCGGATCCACCACCTGAACCGGGATTCCGTCCGGAATAACCGCTTTCTGACTTGTTAATCCATAAGGTACTTCAATGTTTGTCATAGCCTCCTCCTACAGCTCTGGCAGTATGTCAAGGTTCTCAATATCAAGAACCGTTTCCGCGATCCGGACTGCCTGACTGCCGCAGACTTCCTTCATCAGTGCCGCTGCCTTTGCCTTTACCTGCTCTTGTCCCAGAGGTCTGGCCACACTTCCCGAAGCATCCTTCACACAAGTTTCATATACCTTTTCATAAATATCATGGATTCTTACCCGACAGCCCCAATGGGCCGGATATATCCGGGTGAATTCATCGGCAGCTTCTACTGTTACCCGTTTCAGAAGGCTCTGAACAGCGGGATCACAGATCATCTCCGGCCGGAACTGGCGTAAGGTTACCTCTCCATAGAGAATAGCGCATGCCACTGTATACGGAGTAGAAAACCTGGCATGAACCGGCGTCCGGGGCTTTTGACTGATCTGGCTGAGGCCGCACTGCTTATAGCCTACCAGATAGGTCTCCACCTCCACCTTTTCTACCTGCTTCGCCTTCAGCCCATACTCCCTGCACAGAGCCAGAGCGCCGTCAATGGCACAATGGGTACTGCGGCAGGAGGGATAGGGCTTTTGGTCCATATACAAAAGCTGCCATACCCTTCCCAGAGCCTCTGTCACCGGGCCTATGTCCCCACCGTCACTCATCATGCGGAACAATCCGCCGTCCTCTGCAGTAAGAATGTGCTCCGGACCGGTCATTCCTGTCTTTGCCAGGATAGCCGCTTCCATTCCCACCTGGGACGCCCTGGCCGGATTCAGCACCTTGCAGGTGGCCCCGTCTCCAAGAAATGCCCAGGTTCCGAAGCTCTGGGCGCCTGCCAGCCCCAGCGCGTAAACAGTCTGCTGCTTATTAAGCTTCAGCAGTCTGGCACAGGCAGCCGCGGCGCCAAAGGTACCCGCCGTCGCGGTAACATGCCATCCTTTGTTTCGATGGACAGATACACCGAATCCCATACCAATCCGGCTCATGACCTCATAACCGCAGATCACTGCCTCCAGACACTCTTTTCCGGAAGCTCCCAGGGCCTGGGCCAGTCCCCAGGCAGCGGGGACCACCACCGTCCCGATATGGGTTTTGCTTCCTGTATGTACATCATCCATCTCCTGGGTATGGGCCATCATGGCATTGAGAAATACCGCTGTACTTAATCCTGCCCTGCGGTTCTGCCCCCAGACGGAGACCCTCTGGTTTCCGTCCATTTCTGTCCACTGATCCGAGACCGCCCTGATCTGTCCGCTGTCCGAAGCGCCTATGGCTGTACCGATTGTGTCCAGAATACGCAAAACCGCTTCCTTTTGTACATTCTGAGGAATATCCGGCAGCTTCAATGTTGTGATAAATTCTGCCAGCTCAGATATCTCGCTCACAATCCTCCCCCCTGACCATTTATATTTTGTTAATAATAACTACAAGCTACGTCTGCTTTCCATGGTAATCATGCTAATTATATAAAAATGCCATGTATAAATGAAATCAATTCATTTCATACATGGCATGAACAACTTTTATACCTTATATTTTTTTCGCTTCGACCCGTTCAATGATTTTCAACAGCTCCCTGGAAGCCACAGGCATATATCCTTTGGCATGGCGGATCATACAGATCAGCCAGTAGGGCTTGTATTTCTTGGGAATGGAATAAATATCACAATTGGTTACATCAATAAACTCCTTTATATAGCGCTCATTGATTACCGTCACTCCATATCCGGCCTCTACCAGTCTCTGGGTGGTCTCAAACAACTCTGTTTCCATCACAATCCGTGGAGCAATGTTGACGCGCTTAAAGATTTCATCCGTCACCACCCGCATCCTGTGACTCGGTGTCTCCAGGATAAATGGCTCATTCTCCAGATATTTGGGATCAAGTACCGGATATGGATATCCGGTCATTCTGACCGCCTTGCCGCCTATGGGCGCCCCCCGTTTCGTAATAATACAGAAATCATCCCTGCTCAGGATCTGATATTCAATATTGTCTGAAGGCTGGCGGTCAAGAATAGCAAATCCATGGATCAGTGCAAAATCCAGCCTCCGCGCTATGATTTCCCGCTCCAGGTCCACGGAATTGGCTTCCCGGACCTGCACCTCCACATTGGGATAGCTCTGGGAAAATTCCGGCAGGGTCTTGGTCATCATCTGCCCATTCTCGTCAAAACGGAACCAGTCGAAATTCTGAGCCCCGGCGCTTACATTGGCATATGGATTATACACGGCTGCTTCCTCCACTGCTCATAGTAAAGAAGTTCACAGTGTATCTGAGTTCTACTTCATCGCCGTCCTGATTTACCAATCCGCTGACTGTTACATCTACCGGCGAATCAGTCTCCATGGATTTGGGATTGATAATAATCGCAGGACCCATTCCCATTCCTTCCTCAGAAATATTGAAATATCCCTGAGACTGGTCTCCTTCGCAGAAGGTATAGGTTTTCCCTCCGGCCTTCATAGTAACAGTAACCTGAGAGTCATCCGGCACTTCAAAGACTTCCCTATTCAGGCTGATGGACCACGGCCCCTTGAAATATTCGGATGGCATAACCTGGGCAGGCTATGGCACATAGGCCTGGTCCTGTGTCCCTTGCTCATCAAAAACATACATGGCTGAATAAGTGCCTGCATAACCGAACCCGGTCTTAGTCATGGCCGGATTGAGACACCAGCGCCGATGACCAACACGGTCAATATTCGACTCGCTTCCATCATACATCCATTTATGATATCATGTGACAAATTTGTATGTCCCTGTCCGAGATTGGACTTTTCTGTACCCTCATATCTTCCCTTATTAAAGAAATCCTCCTGCATATCCGCCGGCCTGGAAGGATGATGGTCCATCTCCTCATTAGCCTTCATGTTTCCGTATCCGTAAAATCAGAATCCCCCCATTTAAAGGTCTTTTCTCCGGCGTCCTTATTTTCTATCAATGTCTGGAACTGCTCGTCTTCGCTAAGGATTACGGAAACCGTATACTCTCCTTTTTCCAGCAGTGGGATAGCAAAAGTTCTAGAAGTAGAAACGGATGGCCCTCAAAATCGATTTCAAAGCTTGTTATCAGTT
>Ga0137308_100408_pt1 | contig 74365 bp, 71 predicted proteins | sample Inofrocosms_June_FD_97181 | JGI IMG/M metagenome (GOLD analysis project Ga0137308, IMG submission 97181) | Mouse cecal microbial communities from Vienna, Austria - N-Acetylneuraminic and N-Acetylglucosamine D2O microcosms_June | ecosystem: Host-associated > Mammals > Digestive system > Large... | reverse complement strand
GTTATTTTTGTGGATAATATCTGCCGCAAGGCATTTTCTATACACTTTATACATTCTCATATTTGACGGGCTGCCGCCCTCACGGAATCCGAATCTCCACCTCTGTCCCCTCCCCCGGCGTGCTGCTGTATTTCAGACCATATTCCATACCGTACATGAGCTGCAGACGCCGATGGGTATTGTACACCGCAATATTGGTCCCGGAGCTTCCCTCCGCAATCTTTTTCTCAGCCAGAATGTTCTCCAGTATATCCGGCTGGATCCCCACCCCATCGTCCGAGATCAGGATCACGATCCCATGCTCTTCCTCCCAACCGGTAAGCACGATGGTCCCCTCCTTCTCCTCCTTTTCCATGATGCCGTGGAGGATGGAGTTCTCCACCACCGGCTGGAAGGTCAGCTTCGGGATCGGTCGTTCCATCAGGCTGTCCGGCATATCCACAATAAAATCAATGTTATCCGCAAACCGCATGTTCAAGAGCTCCACATAGATCGACACATGCTCCAGCTCATCCTGGATGGTGCTCAGGGACTGCTTCCGGCTCAGCGTCAGCTTGTAGAACCGGGACAGCTTCTGCACGGCCATGGTCACCTCCTGGGAACGTCCCTGCTGTGACAGCCAGTTGATCATATCCATCGTATTATACAGGAAATGCGGATTCATCTGTGCCTGCAGGGAATTGAACTCCGCGATCCGCAGGTCCTCCGCCGCCTTTGCCTGCTCCTCCACCAGGTCATGGATGATATGGGTCATATAGTTGTAGGAATCCACCAGCGCTCCAATCTCGTCCTGGGCATCCGAATCCGGCAGAGCCGCCGGTAGTCCCAGACGGCACTTCGACATCTGGTCGATCACTGCCGACAGGCGATTCGTCAAAGACCTGGACAAAAGCGTGGCGATCATAAAGGACGCCAGGATGCACCCCAGATAGACCAGCCCGAACAGTCCGATAAAGATCCGGCTCTTTTGGATCAGCGGTTCCGATGGGACCGCCACCACCATAAACCAGTCCGTATTGCGGATCCGGTTAAACCCGGCATACACATCCTCACCCAGAATGTTTTTGGAGATGAAATTGTTCGAGGACATGACCGATTCCTGCACCACATCGTAGCTGAAATGGTACGTCCCTGACAGTGCGATATCCGTCGTGGCAACCATGCTGTCCCGATTATTGATGATATAGGCCACACTGCTGTTGGAGCTCATATTATTTTTCAAAAGCTCGTCCAAGTGCTCCTGTGAAAAATAAACGGCAAGATAAAACGTGATCCATCTTCCTTCGTAGACTGTCCGGCCTCTGGTAATATAGGCAATATCCCCGTATACACCCTTCTCATAGGTACCCAGATAAAAGGACGGGCAGAACAGCCTGCTGGTGGAAGGCTCTCCCGCAAAGATCCCGTACCAGTAAGTCCTGCGCACCCGGTCCATGGATTCCGCCAGAGGACCCAGGGCGCTTTCCGAAAAAAACTCTCCGCCGTCAGGGATATCCACATAAAGGCGGATATCTCTGATCAGCCCCCCCTCTGCCAGGCCCTCCGCTTCCTTTCTGAACGCTTCTGCTTCTTTCGAATCTACAAAGGACTCCAGATCTTCCGTTCGTGCCGGATTGACCAGTTTATTGTAAAATTCATGCTCTGTAAGCTGTCCATTGGCAGCTAGGATATCCGCCACTGTCTCCTCGATCAAAGGCGCGGTCTGAATGGCTGCCTCCTGCTCCTTCCGCACGGTATCGGCAACGATCATGTCATAGAGCTGTGTAAAAAACAGCACCGGTATTGCCACCATCGGTATCGTAACAATGACAAGATGCGTGATCGTCAGCTTGGTCTGAAGCCGTAGATTCCTGTAAAAACGCGTGATTTTATGAAAAAGAATTCCCATTGTCCGGCCTCCCGATGCCCGTATCCATTTGTGATAATCACCCCAACATCTTTTCCCTGTATTTCGAAGGCGTCAGCCCTGTAAACTTTTTAAAGCTCTTGCTGAAATAATTTCCGTTGCTGTATCCCACCTTGGCGGAAATGTCCGCGATCTGGTTCCTGGCGTCCTCCAGCAGGCGCATCGCCTTTTCCATACGGTATTCGGTCAGATACTGGTTCAGCGTCTGCCCGGTCTGGTTCTTAAAATATGTACAGACATAGGATGCGGACAAATGCACATAATCGCTGATCTCCTTGATGGATAGCAGATCGCTGCCGTAATGCTTTGCGATATATTCTTTGATCAGAAAGATCACATTATCCTCCGGAACAGAAAGCTCCAGCCGCTGGAACATCAGCCTGGTCCGCTCCTCCAGAGTATGATGCAGTTCCTCGTAGGTAAAGCAATTTTCCAGATATTCGATGATGCTTTCGCTGGAATCCGTCCCTGCGGAATCCGCGGAAAGCTTCCACTTCTGCCGGCAGTCATTTAAAGCGTTGAACAGCCGGTAATATGCGTCCTTGATCTGATTCGGCAGCATTCCGTAGTTCTTATAGTATTTCTGATGCAGACCGTCCAGGAAGCTCTGGCATCGGTTCTGATCCTTTGCCTCCAGCGCCTCGGCAAAGCTTCCCGTATCATTTTCCAGCCCCGCCGGACCTTCCGCCGCAAATGTATATCCCCCTCCTGTATCCTCAGATGTCAGCAGTGTGCCTGCGTGAAAGAAAAAGCTGTTCTGGATGGCGACCACCGCCGAAGCATAGGAATGATATGCCCTTGCGATTCCATTCACCGTGTCTCCCCGGCTCATGACAAACAGTCCAAAGGGTCTGAACTGCTCTTTGAAGAAAAAGTCAATAGAAGACAGTACGGCCGCGGACGGCACTCCGCCCTCTCCAAACACATGGAACACATGATGCACCGCATGCATCCGGATATAAACCGAATTCATGTGGAAATTTTTCAGGAAACCCTTCAGATTCTCCCGGATTCCCTTGATCAGCACCGAGATAGGTTCCTCGGTCCGCAGCTTCACGATATACGTCACAAAGCCGCTTTCCGGCGACAGACGAAGGGAGAGTTCCCGCAAAAGAGCTTCGATCTCTCCGCAGTGATCCCTATAAGGCTTCGTCAGCAGAAGCGCGAGATTGGATTCCGTTTCCATGGACAGCAGATCCTCATTCTGCCTGGACCGCAGCACCTGCTGACGGCGGCGGATGGCCTCCGCCACCGTTTTTTGAACCTCCTCCGGGTTCAGCGGCTTTTCTACATAATCAATGGCTTTCAGCTTGATCGCGGCTTTCAGATATTCCTTATCTGAATAGCCGCTCATAAAAATAATGCTGGTGTCAGGCAGCAGCTCCGTCAGCTTTTCCACCAGCTCGATCCCGTTCATCCGCGGCATACGGATATCGGATAAAATGATATCCGGCTCCTGCAGCTTTGCGATATGTAAGGCACGCAGGCCGTCATCCGCCTGAAAGATCTGATAGATCCCCATGCTTTCCCAGTCGATTGAGGACGCCAGCCCCTCTCTTGTCAACAGTTCATCATCCGCAATTAACAGCTTCATTCTATTCCCGTCCCCTTTGCACACAAAAGCCCTTCCGGGCATTCCGCCAGCCAGTTCATTTTTTCATTTTAGCAAATCCTCCGGAAAATTGCCACAAAAAAAATTTACCCTTAATCGAAGAAAATTGCTGTTTTATGTCAATCCGCCTGCTGATAGAATAGACTCATACGGAAAGCCTGCCTCAATCAGTCTTTCCGCATATGTGAAGGCATACGGGAAATCTGCCGCCGGCAGCTTTTCCGCATCCTATGGGATCAAAAAGAAGGAGGGTAAAGCAGGTGTCGGATTATGTTTTGGAATTAAAAGGAATTACGAAAATATTTCCCGGCGTAAAGGCATTGAACAACGTGCAGTTCCAGTTAAAAAAGGGCGAAGTTCATGCGCTGATGGGTGAGAACGGTGCCGGAAAATCTACATTTATAAAAGTCATCACCGGCGTTCACAAAGCCGAAGAGGGCGAGATGTTCTTAGACGGCCGGAAAATAGATTTCAAAGGGCCCAGGGACGCGCAGGCCGCGGGAATCGCGGCCGTATACCAGCATCCCACATCCTATCCGGATCTGAGCGTCGCGGAGAATATATTCATGGGTCATGAGATCATCAAAAACGGCATGATCCAGTGGAAAAAAATGAACGAAGAAGCCGCCGCGCTTCTGGACCAGTTAAACGCGGATTTCAAATCCACGGATGAGATGGGGGCACTCAGCGTCGCTCAGCAGCAGATGGTAGAGATCGCCAAAGCGCTCTCCACCAATGCGAGGATCATCATCCTGGATGAGCCTACGGCCGCGCTGACCAAGAATGAATCGGAGGAGCTGTACCGGATCGTGGATAAGCTGCGAGACGACGGCGTGTCTATCATCTTCATCTCCCACCGTTTTGAAGATATGTACCGCCTGGCCACCAGAGTCACCGTATTCCGGGATTCCCAGTATATCGGAACCTATGACGTAGACGGGATCACCAACGCAGATCTGATCAAGGCCATGGTGGGCCGGGAGATCAAGGACCTGTTCCCGAAGCCGGAAGTCAAAATCGGCGCGGAGGTTTTGAAGGTCGAAGGTCTTTCCAGAATGGGTTATTATAAGAATGTCTCTTTCAGCGTCCATGCGGGCGAAATCATCGGGCTCACCGGACTGGTCGGAGCCGGACGTACAGAAGTGGTGGAGAGTGTATGCGGGATTACGAAACCGGACGAAGGAAAGGTGTATCTGGAAGGGAAGCCGATCCAGATCAAGCAGCCCTCCGACGCCATGAAGCAGGGCATCATCCTGCTTCCTGAGGACCGGCAGAAGGAAGGACTGATCATGAGCTGGGGGCTGGGAAGAAATGTAGTCCTCCCCACCATGGGCAAATATGCGAAGAACGGTTTCAACGATGAAAAAAAGGAACGCGAGATTTCCAAGCAGCTTCTGGAGGACGTAGATACCAAGGCTGTGACCATCTTTGACCCGGCCTCCTCCCTGTCCGGCGGGAACCAGCAGAAGGTAGCGGTCGCCAAGGCGCTGGGGCAGGAAATGAAAGTGGTCATCATGGACGAACCTACCAAGGGCGTCGATGTCGGCGCAAAGGCTGAGATCTACCAGATCATGGGCGACCTGGCGAAAAAAGGATATGCCATCATCCTGATCTCCTCCGAAATGCCGGAGATCTTAGGCATGAGCGACCGGATCATCGTCATGTGCAACGGAAGGGTAACCGGGGAATTGAGCAGAGGCGAGGCAACCCAGGAGGGCATCCTGGAGCTTGCCATGGAAAAATCAAAGTAAGGGGGAAACAGGGAAGATGAAAGAGAATAAATCAGTCTTAAAGAAGATTACCGATTCCCGTGAAGCGAGCCTGCTGATCGTACTGATCGTCCTTTGTATCGTGATCTCGCTGCGGAGTCCTTCTTTCATGACATTAAAATCCATTTCAGATATGTTGAAAAATAATGCGGTCATCATGATCATGACCCTGGGAATGCTGGGAGTACTGCTGATCGGCGGAATTGATATCTCCATCGCTTCCACGCTTGCATTTTCCGGTATGTCGGTGGGTATGCTGATGAAATACGGCATGGTGCAGAATACATTCGTATTATTCCTCATCGCCATCGGGATCGGCGCACTGTGCGGGCTGCTGATCGGGCTGATCATTTCCAGAGGAAAGGTACTGCCGATCATTGCCACAATGGGCTTTATGTATATATACCGGGGGCTTGCCTACATCATCGCCAACAGCCAGTGGGCCAGCGCGGAAAATCTGGGAACCTTTAAGGACTTTGCACTGGGAAGCGTACTCGGAGTGAACAACGTCATCATCGTTATGGTGATCTGCTATATCATTTTCTTCATTGTCATGAAGTGGACCAAGATCGGAAGAATGGTCTATGCGGTGGGAAGCAACCGGGAAGCGGCCCAGATCTCCGGTATCAATACGGCAAATGTGGAGCTGCTGGTCTATACGGTGATGGGTACGCTCTCCGGACTGTGCGGCGCGCTGGCGGTTTCCATTTACTCCTCTGCGCAGCCAAATATGCTGTACGGCAGAGAGATGGATGTCATCGCGGCCTGCGTCATCGGCGGCGTCAGCATGACCGGCGGCCGGGGAAGCGTAGCCGGAGCACTCTTAGGCTCCCTGATCCTGGCGATCATCGCAAAGGCGCTTCCGCTTGTAGGAATCGAAGCGATCGCGCAGAACACGGTAAAGGGCGTCATCATCTTGGTCGTGATCGTGCTCAATGTCATCACGCAGCGCATGATGGATAAGAACAATCTGAAAGGGAGGGAGATGTAACTATGGCTGGAAAATCCGGAAGAACGATTACCAATGTCCCGGAGAAATCTCTGAAAAAGACATTATTCTGCTGGGAAGGCATGTTAGTCGTATTGTTTATCCTGATCAATATTTTTTGCGCAGGTATCTCCCAAAGCTATCAGTTCAGCAACGTTTTGAGAGAAATGCCGAAGTACCTGACAGAGATGTTCCTGCTGTTTCCGATGGCATTCATCCTGGTACTCGGTGAGATTGATATCTCCGTAGGCGCTACGGTCTGCCTGTCCGCTACGATGACCTGCATGGCCTCCAACAAGGGACTTCCCTTCGGGATGGTAATCCTGGTCGCGTTACTGGTAGGTACGGTGTGCGGCCTGGTGAACGGGCTGATCCTGACCAACTTTCAGGAGCTGCCGCCCATGATCGTAACGCTGGGAACCCAGATCGTATTCCGCGGGATCGCGGAGATCGCGCTGGGAAGTGGCGGATCCATTTCCCTGACCAATGCGGACGGCTTCCGCATGATCGCCGGGAAAGTCGGGATCATTCCCTACATTTTCTTTGTCGTGATCATCATGGCCGTATTGTTCAGCGTGGTCCTGGCAAAGACTACCTTCGGCCGGAGCGTATATGCCATCGGTTCCAATCGGCTGGCGGCATACTATTCCGGAATCCATGTGCAGACCATCCGGCTCATCATCTATACCGTGATGGGATTCATGGCCGGGCTGGCAGCACTGTTTTTGACTTCCGTCCTTTATGGGGCGAACACCACCACCGGAAACGGATTTGAGATGGATGCCATCGCGATGGCAGTATTCGGCGGGATCTCCACTTCCGGCGGAAAAGGAAGGCTGCTGGGCGGAATCATTTCCGGCTTTACCATCATCTGCCTGCGGATCGGCCTGGGACAGATCAACATGAACCCACAGCTGATCCTGATCATACTGGGAATTCTGCTGATCCTGGCGGTACTGCTGCCGAACATCTCAGCAAAACTAAATGTAAAGAAGAAAGCATAAAGATCATCTGTTGTATTATTTGTTATATTGAAACCTTTTTATACCAGTTATTTCATGATACCAGGTATCCGGGCCTGATTCGGCGGATGAACTGCTTATATTCAGAAGTCCTTGCCAGAATACCCACAGGGAATCCTTTCATGCATACCCTGTGTGGCGGGCGGGCTTCATTCGATAAGGCAGATCTGCCGGACAGGGGATACTTTGTATAAAAAATCATATTCCAGGGAGGAAAGAAGCATGAAGAAAAAATTATTAAGCGCTTTATTGTGCACAGCTATGGTCGCTACAATGGCAGTTGGATGCGGCGGCGGAAACAGCGACAGTGGGAATGCTGACAGCGGCAGCAGCAGCGAAGCTACTAACGATGCAGGCGACGACGCGGAAGAAGTCGGTGACGACGGCGGAGAAAGCGGCAGCGGTACATATGCGATCGTTACAAAATCCGCGGGAAACCCGTTCAACGAGAAGACAGCCGACGGTTTCCAGGAAGTCATCGAAGCAGCAGGCGGCACGGCAATCGTAAAGCATCCGGAAGCACCGACAGCGGACGCGCAGGTTTCCGTAATCCAGTCCCTGATCTCCCAGGGTGTTGACTCCATCTGTATCGCGGCAAACGATGAGAACGCGCTGCAGGCAGCTTTGGAAGAAGCAATGGACGCAGGCATCAAGGTATGCTGTGAAGATTCCAAGACCAATCCGGACAGCCGCCAGGTATTTGTAAACCAGGCAGGTGTACAGGAGATCGGACAGGCTCTGATGGATGCCGTACTTGATATCTCCGGCGGAGAAGGACAGTGGGCAGTTCTGTCTGCTACATCACAGGCGGCAAACCAGAACGCATGGATCGACGCAATGAAGGAAGTTATGGAAAGCGATGACAAGTATTCCGGACTGGAGCTGGTAGAGGTTGCTTACGGCGATGACGAGCCGCAGAAATCCACCGACCAGACACAGGCTCTGCTTGCAAAATATCCGGATCTGAAAGTGATCTGTGCTCCGACTACCGTTGGTATCAACGCGGCAGCTAAGGTTCTTCAGGATGAAAAGTCTTCCGTGAAGCTGACCGGCCTCGGACTTCCGTCTGAAATGGCTGAGTACATCGGCGACGATGACGACCACTCCTGCCCGTATATGTATCTGTGGAATCCCATCGACCTTGGACGTCTTGGAGCTTATACTTCCATGGCACTGGTTGACGGAACCATCACAGGCGCAGAAGGCGACAAGTTCACCGCAGGCGACATGGGCGATTATGAGATTGTTGCGGCAGATGACGGCGGTACAGAAATGATCTTGGGCGCACCGTTCAAGTTCGACGCTGACAATATTGACGAGTGGAAAGACGTATATTAAAAAGCAGAGGTTTCAGGAACATTTCTGAGATATGAAACAGAACGAAGAACGCAGCGGTCATGCCTGCGTTCTTCGTTTTAATACCTTGTGAAACGTTCCCCGCCAATATGCCGATTACTGCCGTACATCCACAAGGCCGGTTTCTATCATATTCTCGTCAAATTCCACCATTCCGCCGGTTACACATACATTCAGATACATATCTTCCAGATCCGGCTCATTTACGATCCAGGCATGCCGGGTCTGAACAGATTCTCCCGGTTTTAATGCGGAAATATAATTACCGCCGTTCCCATAATCCGCATGGGGCGACCAATATATCTGACTCCAGGCAGCTCCGCTCTGCACGATATCGTCGTATGCCTGGCCGGATTCCCCCCAGGTACCGCCTCCGGCAATGTCACAGAGCCCTTCCGTATCATAATAGGTATAGATGCTGTATTCACTGCCCTGCTCTTTCAGGAGCAGGAGGTTCCCCTGATAAAGTACGTTGTGCAGCTCCTGATCGCCGTTGTTGGTATACGTTGTTGTCACAAGCACCAGCTTCTGGCTGACCTCTTCGGTCCCCACAACTTCGTCCAGCGTATTCACCCCATCCCCCTTCTTGATATAGGATAACTGGTTTTTCATCAACTTTCCGTTCTCTCCGACTGCATCTTTCCATTCGTCCGGGATATATTCCGCTTCCAGAAGGGACAGGTCGTCCAGAACTTCTACAGAATCCACTTTAGCCGTGATCTCCATCCCCAGCTCCGAAGCCCATACGTGATTTCCATTTAGATCCTCGCCTGCCATATCCAGCGGAAAGGCGTTTCCAACCTTATGAAGCTTTAGATCTTTTTTCAAAACGGCAGTCATAATCTCGTCGGAATCTCCGACCGGGTTCTGCTGGCTGATATATTCGCTCCAGCTCCACACTTCGGATGTATCCAGCATTTCCCCTGTCTCCTGCAGCGTGATGCCGGAAGCCACCTTATATGCGTCTTCCCTGGATACTTCTTCGCTTATATAAAGGATCAGGATTCTGTACAGCTCCGGATAAAGCAGATAGATCCTTTGTGAAAAACCGGAGTCCATATTATAGCGCATATAAATTCCTTCATGTTCTCCAAATTCCTGCTTTTCCTTCTCCACAACATTCGTATCCGTGATGTTCAGCCCGTCGCTTTCTTCATCAAGCAGAAGTGTGCTAAATGTAATTCCGCCTGATCCCGGGCTTTCCTCAAAGTCCAGGTGGCTTTCGTCCCTCCAGCACATCCCCTTTGGAATGTAGTCCGCCTCAAGCCTGACATCCGCAATCTTTTCCGGCAGAGAAATGCTTTTCTCCTCGTCCACGTCATGGGTCACACGGGTTTCAACACTGTATTTCCCTTTCTCTTCGATTTTCAGATGATACATACTCACCGCCGCAAACGCAGCCGTGCCGATGATCATACAGGCCGCCAGCACAGCGGCTACTGTCCGTCTGATCGTCCATGGGTGTTTTCTCTTTCTCCTGATTCCTGCTGTTTGTCCATGGTTTTCCGTATTACTTTTGATCTGTTTTTCTACCTCATTCAGGATCATCTGATGGATAAATTCCGGCGGCTCCGGATACTGCTGTTTTAAATCTTCCAATCTCACCATTCCACCTCCATATAATTGAGTGTATTTCTAAGCTTTGCCCTTGCACGTGCCAGACGTTTCTGGACAGCGCCCTCTGATATTTCTAAAATTGCCGAAATTTCCCGGATACTAAATTCCTCCACATAATACAATGTGGTTACGATCCTCAGTTCCTCCTTCAAGCGTCTGAGCGCTTCGTACAGCGGGCCGTAATCCTTCCTCTCCGGCACCTCCATGGCTGCCACTTCCGGGCAAGCCTCCAGAGACACCTGTCTGCTACCTTTGCGGAGAATAGTGTAGCATTCATTCATCAAGATCCTCATCAGCCATGTTCTGGCATACTTTTCCTGTTTCAAGCCATCCACCTTTCCAAAAGCCTTGACAATTGCCTCCTGTATCGCGTCTGCGCAGTCTGCATCTTGTTTCAGGATGGACTTTGCCGTAGCGTACATTTGTTTTTCAGAAGCAAGGATCAAGGTTCCCAATTGTTCTTTCGTCACGCATTTACATCTCCCTTCCGCCGGCCGGCTTCTCATTTGTATTACATCTATTAGACGTTTCAGTGACAAAAATATCCCCACTTAAATAAAAAAAGAGACCACTGTATTCAGCAGTCTCCGCTTTTCTTTTTTTATCTTTTTCAGGCAAGTCTGTCATTCTGTGGCCAACGGCACAGCATCCCATTCATTCAGCCCCAATGCCTGCCTGTCTTTCGCCTGCTGCAGTGTAAGGACGGGAAGATCCTCCGACAGATACTCCATCAACTCGTCAATCCCCTCTCTGGTCACGTTATTGATCAGAAAGATCCGTTCACATCCCGCATTGACCAGCCATTGCCTGACCATCGGAATATTGGCATAGGGCGAATCCACCTTCGTAATAATCCCTATGAGCGGACGCAGGATAAACGAACGGCCTCCAGGCCCAAACAGATTGTATGGCTCGTCTGCCGCCTGAACCATCGCCACCACATCGGCCTCAAAGGAAAAGCAGGCAAGTCCTACACTAAAGCACTTCGACTCCGCATATTCCCCCGGAGAGTCGATCGTGTCCTCGCTGGTATTCGTATATTGTGTTTTTACATAATGAAGCTCTTCGCCCTTCAGCGCCTGTGTCAGAGAAGTTTTCCCTGCTTCGCTCCTGCCCATCAAAAATAGTTTTTTCATATTGACGTCCTGTTCCTGTCATCTTAATTTTTATGGACTTCGCAGGTCCGAAAGCCCAGTTCTTCACCGAAAAATCTGACCACCTCTTCCACCGCGGTCTGAACCTGTGACAAACCTCCGGTGAGGATCAGAGAACCGCAGAAGCGATCCATAAATCCAACCTGCACATCCGCGCTTTTTACCGCTATATCCGCTGCCGCCACCACCACTTCCCATGGAGTGAAACGAATCAGGCCGATGGATTCACCGGTATGGTCTTCCCCTTCATGGACGCCGATATGCAGGGCCAGATTCTGATAGATACATGTCTCGGACGGGCTGAGCACATGTGCCAGACAAACCTCCTTGCCCGGAACACGCACACGCGTCATGCGCAACCGCTTTCCCTTTAGATGTTCATAGTCGTTATGGAACAGCTTTTCCAGCAGTTCCTCCTTTGTAATTTGAGCCATCGCGTCACTTCCTGTCCCGTAGCTGCCTTGTAGTTCACAGATACGCCCTTGATCCTGTTCTCAGTCATCAGAGACTTTTTTGGCCTCTGCCTTATCTCTTCGTAATGCCGCAGACTACATACCCCAGGGAATCCCGGAAATAGTCCACGATCTCCGTCATTGCGGAAAACACCTCCGAGATATCGCCTGTAATGATCAGCGTCCCGGTAAAACGGTCTGCGAAGCCGAGATAGACATTCCCGCTTTTCACCGCAATATCCGACGCAATGACTGCGGATTCCGGCGGTGTCATGTTCATAATCCCAATCGCAGATGAGCGGTAGTCCACCTGCGGATTTAATCCCAGTTTCTGATATATGATCGGAGCCGGACTTCCCATCACATGGGCAAAGGTGATTTCCTTGCCGGCCACGGTTTCCTGCACGATCCTGATCTGTTCCTCATGAGTACTTGCCATTGATTTGTTCCTCGCTTTCAGAAATGAACTTTTTCTGTCGTATCCGTTGATTTTTCAGATACTTATCCTATTAAAAATGATACTCTCAGAGCAAAAATATGTCAAGCATAAGAGCAGGAAATCCAGGATAAACTTATAACCAACCGCATGATAAATACCTTCCCAGCATCTGTTTTACCTTCTCCAAAATCTCCTGCGCAGCGGCTTCACAGTACCTTTTCCCCAGCCCAGCCGCTGTTCCCACTGCCAGGATTTCTCTGATTCCCGGAGAAGCCCCTTCTCCGTCCACGGTTGTGGTATGCTCACCATAATATGTCGTACTGTAAGTCAGATCGTATGCCGGACTCAGCCGCCAGCAATCTTTCTCTTCATCATAAAGAAACGAAAAATTTTTCGAATGGTCATCCCGGTTGTGGGCAAACACATTGAAACACATCCTGCGGAACATATTCTGCATATCTTCCTGGTTATTTCTTGTTAAAATTTTTGTCAGCTTCATCAGGCTGTGATAATCCAGACTCGGCTGCTCAAAATCCAGTTCCAGCAATGCGGCCGCTGTCAGCATATGAATTTTTTTCGTTTCACCCGCACCGTCCGCCCTCACCCTGTCAAATCGCTTTGTTCCAAAGTATCCTCTGCACTTCTGAGAAGGGAATAATTTTGTCTCGGGCATCTGGATTTTGCACGCAGCCGCACACTTTGCGTACTCGTATTCCATAAATCCGCTCTCTTCCCCATCTATATGTCGAGCCGGAAATTTAATAATCCAATCCTCTTCCCCTATTTTTGTCATGATCTTGGGCCTTGCGCCGCCGCTGGTACCTCCCAGGTGATAAAGCCGGTCCAGTTCCTCCGTGTATTCTGTCTCCAAAATGCTCTGGCATTGCTCTGACAGATAATCCAGATCCAGGCCGCTCCCCTCCTCTGCCACCTGTATTTCCGGCTGATAGGTCAATGCCCCCATTCCGGAACTCCCGACGATTGCCAGCCGGTCCAGTATATCCATCTGATCCGCATTGATCCCCTTTTTCTTTAAAAGCCTGTTCAATAGAATATTTCCCCACGCATCCGGCAGGCTGTCCGCAAATACGCCGAACAGGCCGTGAAAATAGTCTTTTTGAGGGATGAATACCTGTTTTTTCAGAGGAAGGGAAAACGGGCTGATGGAAAAACCGTCCTTCAGCCATTCGTCTGCATACTCGAATGCCGCCTTTTTCTCCGGCGTAAGGGCCAGTGTACCTGCCAGCCTGCCTTGATACAGCACCTTAAGATATCTATCTGCCTTCACGAATAACCTCCTCTATATTCCGATATGGAATCTGTGTAAACATATTTCGGATCTCGTCCCCGCAGTCGAGCGCAACCGCAAGCTTTGTCAGGGAAAGCAGGGAAATCTTTCCTGTCGTTTCAAAACGCTTGATTGACCCAAAACTGACTCCGCTCATCTGGCTCAGCTTTTCCTGTGAAACTAAACGACGTTTCCGAATCCTTCGTATTCTCTGCGCCAGGAGCAGATCCATCTCTTCCGGCGTCTCCCATACATATTCTGCCGCCACCTTGTTACACCTCTCCTTTGCATATACAGCTTCTTTTCCGTATAGACAATATATGATCTATTTTATGCATTTTTCCATAAAAACAGCTCATATATTATCTATTTTTATTATACACTTTTCCAATATTTTATTCAACGGCCCAGGCAAAATTCTTTTGTATAAGGTGTTTCCATCAAATCCAATGCAGCATTCTTTTGAATCATTTGTGAGTTTGCAAAAAGCCTGATATAATAAAGAAAAACAAATCACGAAAGAAGGGGCCGCCTGTGAAAATAAAAGATATTTTATTTTGAGTACTATATTTTTCATCTCTTCTCTGATGATTTCTTTATAAGCCGGTCAAGCCAATTAATTCAAAAAATATGAAACCTTTTCCCCCTTTATTTTATCTTAATATGTGTAATGCTGCAGCAGCAAAGACGAAAGGAGCGGTATACATGAACCATTCGCTGATTGAGCAGGCCCAGAGCGGCGACGGTGAGGCGCTGATCACGCTGATCGAAAACAACAAGCAGGAAATGTTCCGTATTGCGTTCGGAATTTTAAAAAACGCCCCGGACGCGGCCGATGCCATCCAGGACACGGCGCTGACCTGCTATGAAAAAATAAGCACATTGAAAAATCCTTCCGTATTCAAAGCCTGGATGTTTAAGATCCTGATAAACCACTGCCGCAGAATCCTCAAAGAACGGCATAAACTGGCATCAATCCAAGAACTGCGGGAGCACGATGAGAACCCCGGCCCGGAAAAAGAGGTGACAGACAATATTGAATTTTCCAGGCTGATGGAGCAGATCGACGCAAAATACCGGCTCGTACTGCTTTTATACTATGCGGAGGAATTTAGCGTCAAAGAGATCGCCGAGCTCCTGGGTCTGAACGAAAATACAATCAAAACCAGGCTTTCCAGGGGCAGGGATCTGTACAGAAGGCTTTATTTACAAGAAATGTCCTATTCCGAATCCAGGCAGGCAATGCCCCGCAGATAACAGGCAGAAAGTCCATTTTCTATGCAAATTGACTGTAATTTGGAGGTGTAATTATGAATTTAGAACAAAAAATGAAACAGGAGCTTTGCCGGGAGCTGGTCATTCCCGATGCGGTAGATGAAAAGCTGAACGAAGCATATCGGCAGATTTTGAGCCGCAGGCCCCAAAAGGAACGTACCGTGAAGCAAAATACAGAGCAAATAAGTGCAGAACAAACAAACACAGCGCATACACGGCAGGGAAAGCGGCGGATGGCAGCATGGGCCGCAGCAGCTGCGGCAGCCGTGATTACAATAAGTGCCGGCGGTCTGCTTTTCAGCCAGCCGGCACTTGCAAGGGATCTTCCGATTATAGGAAATCTCTTTAAAAAAATCCAGGAAACCAACATCCGTACAGATCCAAAGGACAAAACCGCATATGAAGAGATTGAAAAATATTCGAAAAAAGCAGAAGCTCCGCAAAGTGATACAGACGGAAGCTCCGCAAAATCTGGCAGTGATACAGACACTGGTTCCGCAAAATCCGGAGTCAATGCAAATGGCAGCAGTACGGAGCCTGGAACCATTGCCGATGACAGCGGTGTAGAGGTTATGATTTCCGATGTATACTTTGACGGCTATGACCTGTACTATACACTTTCCATACGGACAGAAGACGAAGAATTGAACAGCTCTGAGTTCCTTACTCCGCTAAACTTTATAGAGGGAGATCCGCTTCCCCTCTTTGCTCCGGCCTTCATAAACGGAACAGAGGTGACATCTGTATTCATGCAGCCTCGGAAAAGCGATGACGGCTCTTTTGTCCAGCTTGTACGCATTTCCATGGATTCCGCGGGCCTCACTTCCGCGGATAGCCTGGAAGTCAGACTGGATTTTAACGCAGTCGGAGGCACAAGGCTGGAAGATATCGGCACCTATAAAGGGGCGTACCATGAGGCGATGGGGCATAAGACCATACGCGGAAACTGGAAGCTGGCCTTTCGTACATCCGCAGACCCGTCCGGCAGCAGAAGCTTGAGCAGCCCGTCAAAGAACCAGGGCTTCACCGTCACAAAGGCCGCTGCCACCCCCAGCAGCCTCCACCTTACAATCCTTGTCCCCTTCGGACGGGACACCCATGCGCTGGTTCCTCAGATTTTTGATTCCGCCGGCGCAAAGGTTGAATGGGAGCATATTTCTTACGCATCCGATGAGACAACCGGACAGCCCCTTTTGGAGATCACTGCAAATGCAGCGGAAGCTTCTCAATTTGTGGTAAAAATCGTGGATAAGACTGCCGGCACTGATGATGCGCCCCAAGTGATCGCGGAAATTCCGTTTGAACTGCAGTAATGTTTTTTCACGGGACTGACGGTCCATACCGTTTTTTCCCTGATTCCCAAGGAAAAGGGAATCCCTTGTACTTTATGCCTTTCTCAAAGTCCTGAAATACAAGGGGATTCTCTCTTTCCTCCGGATATCCGGCCGTTTCACACGGTTCACTTTATACTAAGTCCTTCCCGTCAAATATCTTTTTCGAAATTTCAAAAGAAATGATCCAAACTGCCAATCCGGCAGCAAACAATATCATAGCTGAAGTCCCCGTATTGGAATGGCGCAAATACCCGAAGCTTTCAAACAGCCGCATCTGTTTCATTACATCTACAGCAAAAGGATACAGATAAAACAAAAAGCATAAGTATCTTGTTTTTTCATAGCCAAGTTTGTACTGTATTGGCAGGAAAATTCCCATCCCAATCGCCTGAGAGAGAAAAACAAACGCCGCGGATTGAGCAAAGGATTCCACCCTGAGTTCCGGAATGAATTTCATTTCAGCGAACGACACAATACAGCAGAACAGATAGATTATAATGTATAAGATGTATTTTGCCGCAACCACCCTATTCCTCATATATGGGGTAGATGAAAGCAGAGCGGTCGCTTTCGGATATTGATTTTCCTTTCCCGAAACCGCCAGGTTAAAGGTTAGTGAGACAATCAAAGTCGCCATCAAAAGTCCTGTCATTCCGCCCATTTGCGGCTGCCTGTTTGCGATTATCAGAGGGATTCCGACTGCAATTGCAATTTCTGCCAAAGCATATCCTTTTATAATCATGATGTCTTTTTTTACCAATGTCATTATCATTTTGATTCACGCTCCTTTGAATCTGATTGTTGTATACCACACCCAACCTGCACAGATGCATCATTGCCTGTCTGCGAAAAATATGCCGGCTGTGCGGTTGGACAGGCGCCGCTTCCATGTCATTTACTTAAACGATTCTTTACGCTACTTTATATATGCAAGCATAATATCCTCTATTGCAGCTCTTTCGATCAGAACCTCCGGATATGCTGCTTTGATTTTTTCAGCTTTGTCCGTAATGCCGGTAAAACCATAATTACTTTTGTCAAAACTCAGCATGAAGGGCTGTATACCCGGCAGCAGTTTTACATCGCCTTTAACGATTCTGAATTTCTCCAGCAGCGCATCTTTGTTCTCTTCAAATAAAATAGTTCCTGCATGTATCATGATCAGCATATCCGCGGATTGATCTAAATCTGTCGTGTTGTGCGTGGAATAAAAGACAGCCCTGCTTCCCGCCTCCATATATGTTTTCAAAATGCGGATAAACTGCTTCCGCATAAAGGGATCGAGTCCGCTTGTCGGCTCATCCATAATCAGCAGCTCTGCGTTGTGCGACAGAGCAAGTGCAAGAGCGTATTTCATTTTCATGCCTTTTGACAGCATTCCTATGATATGTTCCTTCTGCAGCGAAAACATATCTAAATACTCTTGATACGCACGCTGATTCCACTCAGAATATGAGGGCGCAATCAATGAGGTCATCTCCTGAATCGTCAGCTCATCATAAAAGCTGCTGCTGTCAAAAACAACACCGATTTTATCCTTGAACAGTCTTTCGTCTGCAGAAATATCTTTTCCGCGAAATGTGATCGTTCCTGCCTCTCTGCGGACCAGATTCAGCAGAGAATAAATGGTTGTGCTTTTTCCCGCGCCGTTTGCACCTATAAAGCCTGTGATACAGTCCTCCTGAATTGTAAAACTGATATCGTTCAGTTCAAAATTGCCGTAACTCTTTCTCAATCCGGAAACCTCTAAAATTGATGCCATGTAGTCATACCTCCTCATAAAGAATATCCATCATTGCATTCAGTTCTTCCTTAGTGATATCCAGTGCTTTTGCGGTCTGTATCATGTCCTGCATTTTCTGCTCTACAAGGCGGCGTCTGGAATCTCTGAGCAGTTCAATATTACTTGCAGATACAAAGGTCCCGATACCAACCTGGCTTATCACAAACCCTTCTTGTTCCAGTTCTTCATAGACCCGTCTTATCGTCAGGACACTGACTTTCAAATCATTGGCAAATGCACGGATCGAGGGAAGCGGATCATTTTCAACCAACTCTTCTTTCAGGATAGCATCCTTAATCTGGTCTTTGATCTGTTGATACAATGGGATGTCAGAAGTGTTCGAGATTAATATTTTCAATGGTCCTGTCTCCTCTTTTAATGTGATGCATCTATATACACACTATACACTATATACACTTATATGTCAATAGAGTTTTCTATAAAACACGACTCCCTCAGAAATCGTCCTCTTCGTATAATGCATTTATGCCAGATGATAGGAAATATCAATACATACAGCAAGGCAGAATATGAACCAAAAAAGCTGCAGCCGCGTCTGCTCACATACGAAACAGACACGATTGCAGCTAAGCTTCACCACAATGCTTCATAAATTTTCATAATATCCGCCTTGCTCGGCACCCGCGGGTTGGTGGCGGTACAGCCGTCAGCCAGCGCGGCATCTGCCATACGGTCGATGGCGGCAAAATATTCTTCTTTGGATATCTTCTCCATCTGGGAGATGGACAGCGGGATATCCATTTCCTTCATCATGAACTGCACCCAGTTCACCAGGGAGCGCACGGTCATGATTTTATTATAGCTGCTCAGGCCCAGAATCTGCGCCACGGTGGAATAACGCTTTACCGCAGGCAGATAGTCCGTCTGACTTTTGCTGTGCTTATTGATATCACTGTTAAACTCAATGATATGCGGAAGCAGCATGGCATTGGCCCGCCCGTGGGGGATATGGAAGGTTGCGCCCAGTTGGTGCGCCATCCCGTGGTTCAGCCCCAATGATGCGGAGTTAAATGCCAGACCTGCCAGGCAGGAAGCCGAGTGCATCTTCTGTCTGGCGTGGGTATCGCTGCCGTCTAAGTATGCCCGAAGCAGGAACACGCCGCAGATCTCGATGGATTTTTCCGCCAGAGCCGTGGAAAAATCGTTCCGGTTCGTACTCACGCAGGCTTCCAGCGCATGGGTAAATACATCCATCCCCGTATCCGCCGTCACCGCAGGCGGCACGCTTTTCACCAGCTCCGCGTCCAGAATCGCCTCATCCGGCGTCATATCCCGGGATACCAGCGGATACTTTCTCTGTTCTTTCGGATCTGAAACCACCGCAAAGGAAGTCACTTCCGAGCCCGTCCCGCTGGTCGTTGGGATTGCGATCAGCCCAACCTCCCCATAGCGGTCAACCCGCAGCGCAAATTCCCGGATAGACTTGGAGGAATCAATGGCAGAGCCGCCGCCCACCGCCACAATCACGTCGGGCCTGTACTCCAGCATTTTTTTCACGCCTTCGGAAATCTTTTCGATGGGCGGATCCGGAACCACATCCTGGAAAATCTCAAATTCCTTGCGGCCCTTTTTCAGAGGATCGGTTACCAGATTGATCATACTGCTCTGAGCCATGAACGGATCCGTGATGACCAGCACCCGCTGGTAGGGAATTTCCGAGAGCCGGTCCAGCGCCTGGTCGCCGAAATATATTTTTGTCTTTATATCAAAACTTTTCATTTGACCGAATCATCCTGTCGCATTATTTACTCCGGATAGATGCATTCTGTCCCTGCAGCCTCCATCGCCTGCAGCCACTGCTCGTCGGGCTTTTCGTCTGTGACGACGGATGTGATCTCACCCAGCCCGGCAATGGTATTGAATGCCACCTTTCCAAATTTACTGCCGTCCACCACCAGGATTTTTTCTCTGGCGGATTCCAGCATGGTTCTTTTGTTGTCCGCATGAAGCTCATCGGAATCCGTGATCCCTGCCTGCAGGTCGATCCCCTTGCAGGAGATCACTGCCTTGTCCACATGGTACGACCTCAGCATCCGATCCGTCTGGGGGCCTACCAGGGCGAATGACCCTTCCCTGGACACGCCTCCGGTGGAAAGGATCTTCCAGTCCGGCACATCCAGCAGTTCTATGATGATCTCCACGGAATTGGTGATCACCGTCAGATTCTTTTTATCCTTCAATGCTTTCACGACATAGACAGCGGTGGAGCTGGCGTCCAGCATGATGCTGTCGCCGTCCTTCACCATCTTGTTAAACAGTCCGGCGATGCGCTGCTTGCCGATCACGTTATGGTTCTTCCGGACCTTAAAAGGCAGATCAATATTGGTGTTTTCATTGATCACCGCACCGCCGTAGCTCTTAATCGCATATCCGTCATTGACAAGCTTCTCCAGGTCACGCCGTATCGTCTCCTCCGACACCTTGTAGAACTGGCTCAATTCACTCACTACCACGCGGCGTTCTGCCTGTAGCTTTTCCAGTATCTCATTCCGTCTCTCAATCGCAAGCATCGTGCCGCCTCCCAACTGTTTATAAATCCAATGAAAACGAAAGACTGCGGAAAAATAACATATCGCCTATATTGCATACTGAAGTTATTTTCCCGCATTCCTTTGTTTAAACTCTTTATAGTATCGCGTTCCTGATCTGTGCGTCCGGATGTGCGATCACGGAGGAATCCAGGAACATCCCGTCCTTTGCAGTCACTGATTTTGCCCGTTCGATGGCTGCCTCTACGGCTGCCACCTCCCCGGTCAGCATCAGGTAGGATTTTCCGCACATTCCTCTTGCGATCCGAAGCTCCACAAGATCCACAATCGCTGTCTTTGCCGCTTCATCTGCCGCCACTATGATCGAAGTCGCATCGTATGTCTCCATGATTCCCAGGGCCGAAACCGCTTCTATCTCGGCTGCCCCGTAGATAGCCGGGAAAATGGATTCGTGCGGGTTGCCGAGTACAAAACTGTTGATCAGATGCATTCCATGCAATGTTTTTGCCGCTTCCACGGCTGCATTGACTGCGCTCAGATCTCCTGAAATGATGACGATATACTTTCCCGGACATACGGTCTGTGCTTCGATGATACTGACTTCAGAGGTCTTCACCATGGCGTCTGCCGCCACGACACCTGCTGAAACAGTCTTATATTCTACCATTCCAATTGCCTTACTCATTTCCCTGCACGTCCTTCCTGCGTCTCAATGATCACATATTTCTCACTTACTTCTTTTATCACACCGTCAATGGATGCATGGATACCCACGCTTAAGCCCTTGGCCGGTTCCGCGATCATCTGTCCCGCGGTGACGGTATCCCCCTGCTTTACGATTGGGGAAGCCGGCGCGCCGATATGCTGGCTGAGCATGATCTTCACCCTGCGGACCGGTACCGCCGATTCATCCAGCGGTGCTTCCCTGTTGTACTTCGTCAGATCCAGTCTTGCCATGAGACGTTCCATCGGAACCTTGCGGTATTCCCGCTCTTCCCCTACCGGCTTGGGTACGACCTGCGGGGGCTTTAACCCATGGCTTCTTAAGCCTGCCTTATACTCTGCCATCAGCGTTCTCGGAGACAGTCCCTGGAAACAGGAATACATCTCACATAATCCGCAGGAACTGCAGAAAAACGTGTTGACAAAGATATCCGGCTTCTGCACATCCTTACAGGTCGCCGCACGCATGAACAGGTGGGGCTGGATCGGATGGCCCAGACGGTTTCGCGGACACAGATCCGTACACATGCTGCACTGGCAGCAGCATGCCGCCGCCCGTTTCAGGTCTATAGAAACCTTCTGCCGTTTCCTCTGGATGATATAGTGGGATTCCGGCAGCACCAGCACCGCATTGGTCGTCTTGGTCACCGGCTGGGAACCGCTTCCGATAAATCCCATCATCGGGCCGCCGATAAAATACACCGGGTTGGGTGTGGTTACTCCTCCGGCAAGGCGCACCGTCTCCTCAATGCTTGTACCAATCGGCACGCGCACGGTCATTGGATGCTCTACTTCCGCCACCACAGACACCAGCTTATCCATCACCGGGGTCTGCTGGTTCATGGCCCTGTATACATTGTAGACCGTCTCCACGTTGAACACGGCGACGCCGCATTCGATGGGAAGCCCGCCCGGCCTTACGACTTTTCCGGTCACCTCGTAGATCAGCACCACTTCATCACCGGCAGGATAGACTTCATCCAGCAGCCCTAACCGAACCTCCGGATAAACGCCGATAACTGCATTGAGCGCTTCGATCGTCCTGGTATATGCTTTCTTGATTCCGATGATGACCTCTTTGGCGCCCACTGCCTCCCCGATCAGATGGAAGGTATCCACGATCTCCTGGGCATATTTTTCAAGCAACTGTCTATGTAATCTCAGTAGTGGTTCACATTCTGCGCAGTTCAGAATAATTGTATCCGCATTCTCATTCAGCTTCGCATAGGTGGGAAAGCCCGCGCCGCCGGCGCCCACGATCCCGTTTTGCTGCATGAGCATGCTTAATTCTTTCATATCCATAATCTTTCACTACTCCAGTCCTGTTCCATCGTCAATAATTCCAACGATCGCCGCATCCACAGGGGCATCCGGCATGCCGCTTCCGATCCTGGCCGCGCTGCCCTGTGCCACCAGTACGTATTCTCCTACTCCGGCGCCGATCTTGTCAATGGCAATGAGCTGTTTTGCGCCGTTCTGCATATGCTCCAGAACATCTACGATCATGAATTTATTACCGACTAAATTTTCACTTTTCCGTGTTGAAACAACACTTCCTACTACTTTTCCGATTAGCATATGATCCTCACCGTGTCTCCTGTCGCAATTTTCGATGCATTTGCCTCGTCCGTATCAATATGCATCTCCAGTGTAAAGCTGTCGTCTACACGGATCTGCACATGGTTAAATACAGTACCGCGCTCATTGTCTGCTTTTACGGAAACAATATCGCCGTCATGTACTCCGGCTGCCATGGCATCCTTCGGCGCCATGTGGATATGTCTCTTCGCAATGATACATCCCTCGTTCAGATAGATCACGCCCTTCGGCCCCACAACCGCAACTGCCGCGGAGCCGGCGATATTGCCGGATTCCCGGATCGGCGCCTTCACACCGAGGCGGATGGCGTCTGTAGCGGATACCTCTACCTGGGATTTGCTTCTGACAGGTCCTAAGATCCGGACATTCTCAATGGCACGAAGCTTTAAGCCGACAATGGTCACTGTCTCGTTGGATGCGTACTGTCCGCCCATCAGCTCTTTTTTCTTCGTCAGCTGATAACCTTCCCCGAATAGAGCCTCCACATGCTCCTGAGTCAGATGGATGTGTCTTGCGGATACCCCGACTGGTACGAGGTAACCATTTTCCGCCGAAGCTTTCTGCTTTTCGATTGCTTCTAAGACCATTTTCGTAATTAATGCTACATTACTATTGTCCATATCAATTCTCCTCTTGGTGATGCAGGATTTATTGCTGTTCACACTTACGGTATCCGCAGCAGCAAATCCTGCATATCTTCTGAGGGACGCATCCTGACGGAATACCCCTCAGCTGGCATCGCTCGTACTTATTTGATTGCCGGAAGAATCTTCTCTACATCGCCGTGAGGTCTTGGGATCACGTGGGTCGCTACTAACTCACCGAGTCTTCCTGCCGCTTCCGCGCCGGACTCTACTGCTGATTTAACAGCACCTACGTCTCCGCGTACCATAACGGTTACAAGACCGGATCCGATCTTCTCTGTTCCTACCAGTACAACATTTGCTGCTTTGAGCATGGTATCTGCTGCTTCGATTGATGCTACCAGACCTCTAGTTTCCACCATTCCTAATGCTTCCTGTGACATTCTTTTTTCCTCCTTCTGGATTGTCTGCTCTACAATAACCTCTTCTGCCTGCCGCGCCGCCTGCTTCACTCTCTGAACTGTCTTGGCAGGCGCTTTGGCTGTTGTTTCTGCTTTCTTTGCGGACGCAGCTTTTGATCCTGCAGTTTTCTTTGCTCTGCCTTTTTTGGCCGCGCCTTCCGCTTTGGAAGAATCTACGTTCTTCTCCTCGCCTGTCGGCTTCTTCTCATCTGCCATGGTCACTGCCTCCTTAACTTACCCGGTTCGCGCTCTGGTTCACCATCTTGATGATCTCCTCGTGGGGACTTGCGATCACCGCGTATGCCGCCGGTTCTTTGATCCCGTTCGCGGCAGCGGTTTCGATCGCCTGTGTCACTGCGGACACATCCCCGCGGATGATGATGGTGACAAGACGCCCGCCCAGTTTTTTCTCCCATGTGACCAGTTCCACCTGCGCCGTCTTGCACATCATATCAATGGCGACTACAGCTGCCGTCACACTCGGGATTTCAAAAAATCCATATGCCTGTCCCATGAGACTGCTCCTTTACTTATCAATCTGAGGGATTCTCCTGTTACGGCCCGCAGCCCTTTTTTTAATCCGGACCGCGGATCACAGCTTCTCTCAAATTAAACCGTAGGGAGAATCTTCTCTACGTCGTCATGCGGCCTCGGGATCACGTGTGTCGCAACCAGCTCTCCAAGTCTTGCCGCAGCGTCCGCTCCTGTCTCGACAGCCGCCTTCACAGCGCCTACGTCTCCGCGTACCAGAACAGTTACAAGACCGGATCCGATCTTCTCTGTTCCTACCAATGTAACCTCAGCCGCCTTTGTCATTGCGTCTGCTGCTTCGATTGCTGCTGTCAAACCTCTGGTTTCTACCATTCCTAATGCCTGCTGTGCCATTTTTATATCCTCCTAGACTTCTTTTAAATATTTTTTATTTGGTGTTCCTTTATCTAAGCCGCTCAGTTTGAGCATCTTCTCCGTATCCTCCGTGGGCCTTGCGATCTTGTATTCCGTTACGATTCCCGCAAGCTCTTTGGCCCTGGCGCTTGCCGCCTCTAACGCAGCCTGGACATCGGATACGCTTCCGCGAAATTTCACCATCACGATCAGCGGTACAGGTAATTCATCCGCATTCGCCGGTTTGTTTTTATCAAAGGTCTCCAGCCGGACATTGCCTGCCTTACACCCGGCATCTGCCGCGGCGTAGGCGGTCGCCAGCCCGAATACCTCCAGCATTCCTACTGCTTCTCCCATAACCACTCTCCTTCGCAGGTAATTTCAAAGATCACGTCAATGTTCACGACGGCAGACCACAGAACCGTCCGCTGCCGTTCTGAATCATCACTACTGATTCACGATCGCGATCTTGAGGCCTTCCTGCTTCAGATTTGTTACATGTGCCTCGTTGATCTGCTCCAGCGGAAATTCATGTGTGATCAGGTCATCCATCGGAAGTCCGATCGCCTTCGCCCGTTTCAGGAAGTCAAATGTAGTCGCGTAATCTCTCAGGGTGTATACCCAGGAGCCGACCAGCGTGATCTCCTTGGAGCAAAGGTCAAAGTGCGGATTGATGGTCGCGTCTCCGCCGTTGATGAAGAATCCCAGCTCGCAGAGTCCGCCGCCGTTGCGGATGAACTTGTAGATATTCGCGTGAGCCACCGGAGATCCGGTACACTGGAACGCGAAATCCGCTTCGTATCCGCCGAATGCTTCCTTCACTGCGCCGCTGAGCGCTTCGATTCCCTTGTGGTTCATGAAGTTGACGGAATTGTCTGCTCCCATCCTCTTCGCGAAATCCAGCCTTTGCTGATTGCCGTCTACTGCCACAATATTTTCAATCCCCATGGTACGGAGGATCGCGATACAGATCAGTCCGATCGGTCCGCAGCCCTGAACCACAACCCTGCTGTTGAACCGCAGGATGCCGGTTGTCTTCGCCCTCTCAACCGCGTGGATCAGTACGGCGCAGGGTTCGATCAGGATACGGGACTTCAGATCCAGATCGCTGACATTGAATACGGTGGAACCCTTCCGGATCAATATGTAATCGGAAAACCATCCGTTCAGATGAATATCATCGTCCGGAAGCAGTCCATATACATCCGCACCGCCCACATTCTGCTTGTTCAGGTCGAACATGGTAATATCCGGGTTATCCTTAAAGATCATACAGGTTACTACCTTGTCACCTACCTTCAATGGCTTTCCGGCACTGTCCGCCTTGACATCCTTACCCATCTTCACGATCTCGCCGGTGCCTTCATGTCCCAGCGCTACCGGGATCAGGCCGAAAGGATCTCTCTTAAATTCATGAGCGTCTGTTCCGCAGACGCCGCAGCCTTCTACTTTTACAAGGATATCTCCGTCGCCGACCTCCGGCATCGGAAATTCCTTTACATCATAATGCTCCAGAGCCGTCAGCATCGCTACATGCGCGGTCTTCGGAATCGCCTGGCCTGCTGCCGGTGCAGCTGCCGGGGCCGAAACCGGCTGGCTCAACATGCTTTCCAGAACCTGCTTTACAACGGCTTCTACATTTGCAGAATTCATTTCCATTTTATATTGCCTCCTCAACTTACGACCAGCCTGCCTTTATACTGCCGCGGAACCAGTCTCATTTCCATGGCTGCCTGTTCCGCTGCAGGCTGATCTCCTGCTTTGCTTTTATCGAATACACAGGCTGTCGCACATTACGCAGCGTCTCCTCTTCGTAAATGCGCTTGCGCTTGTCAGTCCTTCTCCTGTCCGGCTGGCAATGGTAAAGGTACAGAAGCCCTCTCCGCCGAACCCGATCGCCGCATAGGACGGTCCGTTCTTTACAAGGATCGCTGTGTCGATCGCCTTTGCATATTTGGTGATATTGTCCACATTCTTGGAGTGGATGTGGGCAGAATGACGGTTGCCGTGCTCCAGCCATACGGCCTGCTCTACCGCATCGTCAAAATCCTTTGCCCTGACTACCCCCAGGATCGGCATCATCAGCTCCTCCGCGATCAGCGGATGCTCCTTCGGTCCTTCAAAGGTAATGCACCGGATATTGTCCGGTACGGTTACGCCGATCATGCCCAGCAGAGTCTTTGCGTCTCTTCCGACACATTTTCTGTTCAGGCGTCCGCCCTTTAATACCACCTCTGTCAGCGCATCCTGCTCTTCCTTGGAAGCCAGGTAGCAGCCCTGCTCGGTGATCATGTAATGCATCAGCTCATCCGCAATGGAATCCACCGCTACGATCTCCTTCTCCGCAATACAGGGAAGATTGTTGTCAAAGGTACATCCATTGACAATGTCCTCTGCCGCCTTGCGGATATCTGCTGTCTCATCCACCAGCGCGGGCGGGTTGCCTGCCCCTGCGCCGATACCTCTCTTGCCGGAGGACAGCACAGCCGTCACCACACCCGGGCCTCCGGTCGCGGCGATCAGCGGGATATCCTTGTGCTTCATCATAATGTTGCTGCTCTCCAGGGTCGGCTTCTCTACCGTACATGCAATATTGTCCGGGCCTCCGGCCTCCAGTGATGCTTCGTTTATCAGGTTGACGGCATAGATCGATGTTTTGATTGCTGCCGGATGGGGATTGAATACGACCGTATTGCCTCCTGCCAGCATACCGATTGTATTACACAGCACCGTCTCGCTTGGATTGGTACATGGAGTGATTGCGCCGATGACCCCGAAAGGTCCCATCTCGATCAGTGTCAGCCCTCTGTCTCCTGACCAGGCTGTTGTTTGAATATCTTCTGTTCCGGGTGTCTTCTCAGCTACAAGCTGATGCTTTAAGATCTTGTGTCCGACATTTCCCATGCCGGTCTCCTGTACTCCCATCCGCGCAAAGATCTCCGCATGCTCTTTGATCTTTCCGCGGATATTGGAAATAATCTTCTCTCTCTGGTCCATGGACATCCGGGCAACGATCTTCTGTGTTTTCTTGGCTGCCTCAATGGCAGTGTTCATATCCTGGAAAACACCGTGGTTGCCGGTCACGTCGGAAGCAATCTGCATCTTCGCCACCACTTCCTGCACAATGTCCTGAACCATCTGTTCATTTACAGACACGCTATTACCTCCTTAAATACTTCCCTGCCGTAGGCCGCAAGCTCGGTATCCTGCTCTGCGGTACCGCCGCTCACCCCCAGGGCTCCGATCATTTTCCCCTCTGCTTCCAGCACCTCTCCGCCTCCAAAGATGACGATCTTGCCGTCATTGGTAAACTGGATGCCGTACAAGGGCTGTCCCGGCTGGCTCAAATGGCTTAAAGCCTCCGTTGACATGTTCAGGCTTGCCGAGGTAAATGATTTATTTAACGCAATGTCAAAGCTTGCTATGTAGGCTCCGTCCATACTCTGGACCGACACGGGCCTTCCGGCCTGGTCTGCAACCGCCACCACCGCACGGACGCCCATCTCCGATGCCTTCGCCTTGACCTTCTCGATCAGGGCATTGGCTTTTTCCAGAGTCATCTTATGCTTTTTGCATGTGCAGACATGTCCGGCTCCATGTGCGAAACCCGTATTTTTCATTCTTTCCAGTACAGCCTGCACCACACCGGAAATCTCCTGTTCATTCATAGCAGTCCTCGTTTCTTTTCTGCCGGGCGCAGGCCCTTACGCCCCATACGCCCCGGCCCTCTGCGGTTTTTCTTACATTCCAAGCTGGCTCATGACCTTCTTGGTGATCTCTGCTACCAGGTCCGCGTCTGCCTTCGGAGCCGCTCCGCCGCTGCAGTTTCCACCGCATGTATGGCAGCTCGGCTTTCCAGCCTTTGCATTCGGGCATACGTTTGCAGGATGCTTTCCGGGAAGTCCGAACTGTCTTCTGATCTCATACAGCTTTTCCACCTGCTCTTTGTTCAGCTCCTGCGGTCCGCCGATCTGCATGGTCTGCCATAACAGACGCGCGTAGAACTCAACAGATTCCATCTTATGATATGCATTCAGCAGAGAATCGGAGTAGGTCAGCGCGCCGTGGTTCTCCAGCAATACAGCGTCAAAATACTGCAGATGCTCGGATACCGCGTCCGGAATCTCCATCGTGGAAGGTGTGCCGTACTTCGCGATCGGAACACATCCGAGAGCGATGACTGCTTCCGGCATGATCGGCTGTGTCAGCGGGATCCCTGCGATCGCAAATGTAGTTGCATACAGCGGATGCGCGTGTACTACGGAATTTACGTCCGGTCTCTCTTTGTAGACACGCATATGCATCTTGATCTCCGATGACGGTCTGAAGCCCTTATTTGCCTGAAGTACCCTGCCTTCCGCATCTACCTTGCAGATGTATTCCGGAGTCATGAAACCTTTGCTGACGCCGGTCGGTGTGCACAGAAATTCATTGTCATTGAGCTTTACGGAAAAGTTTCCGTCATTTGCCGCAACCATTCCGCGGTTGTAAACACGTTTGCCGATCTCACACATCTCTTTTTTGATTTCAAATTCGTTTTGCATCCTTTTTTCCTCCTTGGATTTATAATGATTCAGGTCCGCAGACCTTAATGCACCCATTTTATACTATATATTTCTCTCTATGTCTCTTTTATCTTACCCGCCGATCTGGCATTCGATCCCTGCTGTCTGCTCCGCAGCCGTGAGCAGCTCCCGCATTTTCTCGTTGGCCGGCGGCTTCACATCGCCCATCAGGTATTCTCTCCCAAGTCCGGCATATTTATCCTGCCCAAGTCTGTGATACGGCAGTAAATGGAGCCGCTTTACATTGCCGAGCGCTCTGGTATATGCGGCGATATCCCGGATCTCCTCCGGTGTGTCGTTAAAACCCGGAATCACCGGGACACGGATGCTCAGCTCTGTCATATGGGAAGCCGCGATCTTCTTTGCGTTTTCCAGCATCAGCTCATTGGACCTGCCAGTAAATTCCCTGTGCTTGTCCGGATTGCAGTGCTTGATATCCAGCAGATACTGATCCAGATAAGGAAGCACTCCTTCGATCACTTCCCACTTCGCGCAGCCCATACTCTCCATGGCCGTATTGATGCCGTTTTCCTTTGCCGCGCGCAGAAGCGCCGTCGCAAATTCCGGCTGGCAGAGACTTTCCCCGCCGGAGAGCGTCAGCCCCCCTCTGGTCCGGCGGTAATAGGGGCGGTCCTTCTCCACGGTCTCCATGACCTCGGCCACGGTCACATCTCTGCCGATGATCTTCGGCTCTCCCTGGACCATCATGGTCTGTATGGCATATTCCTGAGATTCCGGATTGCAGCACCAGCGGCAGCGAAGCACACATCCCTTCAAAAACACAATGGTACGGATTCCATTTCCATCGTGAATCGAGTACCGCTGAATGTCAAAAATGCGGCCCTTTGTCTTCTTATAGTCTTCCATGGCGCTACCTCCTGCCCCGCTTACGCCTCATTTCCGAAGCCCTGCTCTGTCCGGCGGATGATATCATCCTGCAGCGACTTGGACAGCGTCGTAAACAATGCGCTGTAGCCTGCCACACGCACTACCAGGTGTTTGTACTGCTCCGGATGCTTCTGCGCGTCCAGAAGCGTCTCTCTGCTGACCACATTGAACTGCATATGACTGCCCTTCTGGTCGAAGTAGGAACGGATCAGGCCTACAAAGTTGTCAAGTCCTTTTCTCCCGCTCAGTGCGGACGGATGGAACTTCTGGTTGAACAGGGTTCCATTGGAAGCAATATAATGATCCAGCTTGGATACCGAATTGGCCGCTGCCGTAGGACCGTTCACGTCCTTGCCCGCAGATGGCGATACCCCGTCTGCCACCGGCATATGTGCCAGTCTTCCGTCCGGTGTTGCCCCTGTCTGCGCGCCCAGCGGAACATTAGCCGATACCGGATACAGGCCGGCCTGGAAGATGCCTCCCCTTGGGTTCCTGTAATTCTCCAGCGGTCTCGTATAGGTATAAGCCACGTCCCTGGCAAATGTATCCACCTCCGCAATGTCATTACCGAACTTCGGAACCTGATCGATCAGCTTCTGAAGCCGTTCTCCGTTGGCCTTGACCTCCGGTGATTCAGATGCCGCGACCACGGTTTTCAGGATGGCTGCGATCTCCGCTTCTCCCACGGCCTGTCCGGCTGCCCTCATCTCGTTGGCCACATTTGCCGTAACAGCCGCAATATCTTCGGCGTCAAGTCCTTTGCCGTAATTAGTCATCAGAGCGGTCTTTATTTCCTTCATAGTTACTTTCTGTTCGTCGTACACCAGCTTCTTCACGACATACAGGGAATCCGCCATATTGGCAACCCCGAAGCCCTGGGGACCAGTGAAATTGTAGACAGCGCCGCCTTCCTGCACGGTCTTGCCGCGGTTCATACAGTCGTCTATCATGGACGATAAGAACGGCAGCGGACAGCGCTCCGCATGAGCCATATCAATGGCATTGTCTGCGTTGACCAGCAGCTTGATGGCATAATCCATCTGCATCTTGTATGCATGATAAAATTCCTCGAAGGTCTTCATATCCTCGACATTTCCTGTCTGCGGTCCTACCTGTACCCCTTTATCCACGCCGTTGGTAAATACCAGCTCCAGCGGACGGCACATATTGAAGAACGCGGCGTCATGCCATCCTTCGGTCTTGCCCGCCTTCTGGGGTTCCACACATCCGATGATGTTGTACTCCCGGGCATCCTGCAGCGTCAGTCCTCTGCTGACCAGGGACGGAATGATGACTTCATCGTTGTAATATGCCGGAAGCCCGATCCCGGTACGTGTCAGTTCCGCTGCCTTGACCAGAAATTCATGAGGCGAACCGTTCCACACACGGACTGATAAAGACGGCTGCGGAAGGAATACATGCATAGACGCCTGGATGCACATGAAGGACAAGTCATTGGTCACGTCAATGCCCTCCTTGTTCTGTCCTCCGGCGATCAGGTTCTGGAACAGGCTATAGCCTGCAAATCCTTCTGCCGATGCAGCGTCACGGCACTTGTTCAGGTCGTTCAGTTTCACCCAGATGCAGTCCATCAGTTCCTGAGCAAATTCACGTGTCAGCTTGCCGCTGTCCAGATCCTTCTTATAATAAGGATACATGTACTGGTCAAATCGTCCCGGCGAAATGGAGTGCCCGCTGGATTCGATCTGCAGAAGCTGCTGTACAAACCAGAATGACTGGCATGCCTCATAGAATCCGTTAGCCCCTTTCTCCGGCACATTGGCACAATTCTGTGCGATCCGGAGCAGTTCCAGTTTTCTTGCCCCATCGGTGCATTTCTCCGCTTCTTCCAGCGCCAGCTTCGCATACCGTCTGGCATAGGTCACAGCCGCGTCGCAGCTGATGATGACTGCCTGCAGGAAACGGGACTTCCTCTGGTAGTCTCCGTCTGTCAGGCTTAAGGCAGCCATCTGTGCCTCCGCTTTCTGCCGGATTCCGGAAAATCCGATGGCGAGCACCTCCTCATACTTGACCGTCACATGCCCTACACCATTGTAGAAATAATTTCCCGGCGTGAACATGTTGTGTTCCATAGCGGTCAATGTCTCCGGTTCCATATAAGCCGTTGCCAGCTCACTGGTGGTCCTGCCCTTCCAGTAGGCATTCGCTTCCTTCAGTTCCCGCTTGGTCTGCTCCGATATGTAAAATGGATCGGCAGACCTGGTCTCTACCGTGTCAAACTCTGCTTCCAGCCATTCGTAAGAGAACTCCGGGTAGGTCTGACAGCCCCTTGGAGCGATGGTCGTGCTTCCCACGATCAGCTCCAGGTCACGGATGATGATCGGAATATTCTCCAAAATGTGCTGAAATGCCTTCGCGCGGCGGATGACCATGGGTTCATTTTCCGTCTGGCGGTATGACTCCGTGATCAGGACAGCTCTTGCCGACTCAATCTCCGGCAGCTTTGCGTACAAATGCTCAACCAGCTTTGGAATCCGGTCAGTCTTCGGGATATCCGTACTGTTGTAAGTATATAATCCCATCTGCTTGTTACTCCTTTCTTATCTATAAACCACACTGCACCACAAGCCGAAAAAGGATCTCCCCCCCGACAGGCCCGCCGGAAAACGAACCCGTAAATGATACATTTTTATTATGTAATTCACAGATATATTTTAACCTTGTAGAGAGAAAATATGAGACTCCCCATCCAGTTAATTGCATTATACTCCTAAAACAGGTAAAAGTCAACAAAAACCAACACATTTTATTTGGTTTTTCATCTGATTCAAATAAATCTCAACATGTATTATATTTGGTTTTATGTGGTTTTATGTGGTACTTCCTCTGATAATCCGATAAAAGCGCATCGGCATTTTACCTAATCCCAGCATAAAACCACGCTTTTCATTGGCAAACCTGCACAATTCAAGTCTTCGTAATACTTTTCTTTCGGGCTGCTGTAAAAGTTGATGTCTGCCTATGCAGATATGAACTTTCTGATATGCTCCGCCACAATGTCCATGAGATTTGTACGTGCCTCCACGCTGGCCCATCCGATATGTGGAGTGATCAAAAGCCGTTCTTTTTCTTTCACCTTCAGCAGAGGGCTGTCTTCGGACATCGGCTCCCTGCAGAGAACATCCAGGCCTGCCGCCGCGATCCGGCCTTCATTCAATGCATCCGCAAGAGCCTCTTCTGCCACGATCTGTCCCCGGCCCAGATTTAAAAAGATGGCATGCGGCTGCATGGATGAAAAAGCTTTCCGGTCCATCAGCCCTTCCGTGTAGGGATTCAGCGGGGCATGAACCGACACGATATCCGAGGTTTCCAGCAAGGTCTCCAGATCCACCTGACGATATCCTTCCTGCGCCGGCGCACCGGATGCCGAATAGTAAATGACCTCTGCGCCGAACGCCCGGGCAATCTCGGTCACTCTTCTCCCGATCGCTCCCAGGCCAATGATTCCCCAGGTTTTTCCGGTAAGCTGGCGAAAGGTCTTTGCAAAGTGGGTAAACATGACATCATTAATGTAATGCCCCTCTTTCACATAATCGTCATAATACCGCAGGTGTTCCATAAGGTAGAAAAGCATGGCAAAGGTATGCTGGGCCACGGACTCCGTGGAATAGCCAGCCGCGTTCCTCCACTCGATCCCCCGCTCAGCCAGATAGTCTTTATCCAGGTTGTTAGTTCCTGTCGCCGTCACGCAGACCAGCTTCAGATTCCCGGCTGTATGGATAGTCTGTCTGTTTACAGGGACCTTATTCACGATTAAAATGTCTGCGTCCTTTACCCTTTCAGGCGCTTCCTCCGGCTGGGTGAAGTCATACTCCGCCACATCCCCCAGCTCGGAAAACCGGGAAAAATCCATGTCCTCGCCGATTGTTTTTTTATCAAGAAATACCAATTTCATACGTTTCCTCCTGAAGCTGCCATACAACAGTCCGCCTGCATCCTGCTGTTCTGAATTGTCAGCCTTATTCTATGAATCCCTCTGCTGCAGTGCCCGCTTTCCTGCCGTATTTCATCTGTTTCGGAACATTTCCACGATGTCCGTCATTTCCTGAGACGGATTGGATATCACCGCGGACTGGAATACTTTGCATGGAGGATTTTCCTTCACACTCTCCACTGCCGCTGTCACGGCCGATATACTGCCTCCTATAAAGATCAATGCGTGACCGCCGCACTTCGTATCCTGCGTCACATATTCCACATCCGCCGCCTTCAGCATCCGGTCTGTCACCAGGACCGCATTGGCCTCCCCGAGGACTTCTACCAGTCCATATGCACCATATGACATATCATATTCTCCTTTCTCCGGCCTCAATAGCCTGATCGCACTGCCGCCCGCATCGATGAGATGAAGACAGCCTTTGATTATTTATTGATGGTCATCCTGATCGCCGTTTCCGTTTCTTCCGACGGAGCCGCAATAATTGTGTGGGAAACGATCTTGGACAGCGGTTCTGCCGTCCGAAGTGCGGCCTCCATCGCCGCATTCACATTGGAGACCGTCCCCCGCATCTTCACGCAGGCTCCGGCTGAGAGACGATTCCTCTCCACCCCCTGAATCTTCACGTCCGCCGCCTTTGCCGCAGCATCCAGCGCCACGAAGCATGCGCACTCGCTTTCCAGCTCAAATACCCCGATTGCCATACCTGTGTATTGCTCTGCCATACTTTGTTACCTCCTACTCATATTTGATTCACTCACGGCTGCGGAGACAAAAGACCCGGAACCGCGGTATTTTTACAGCCCGCTTATCTATGATACGCCATACAGGAGCTTGATACCGGAAATTTTCTGCATTCTGTCCAAACGCCCGCGCTGTTTTATCTGTTGAACACTCCAATCGCCAGTCCCTCTCCCCGGATTGCAGCCCAGTGCGCTTCATTGATCTGCTCCAGTTTATATCTGTGCGTGACCAGCTTATATAATGGAAGATTCTTCTCCGCGGCTTTATTCAAAAATGCAAAGCAATCCTCATAGTCCTTTGCAGAATGGAATCTTCCTCCAACAGGCATGGACTCCTCATAATATTTCGTGGAAGCCCTGCTCCCACCAAGAACATAACCCAATTCACAGACTGCTCCGCCAGACTTTATAAAGCGCTTTGCACTGTTTTTTCCTGCCGTTGACAATGTGCAGTGAAACACCACATCCGCCAGGCTGCCGCCGAAAGGCTGCCTGATTTTTTCCTGCACCCCAGCCACTCCATTTTTCACGCGATAGTCAACCGTTTCCTCCGCTCCAAACTCTCTGGCAAGTTTGAGCGCTTTCTCATCACCGTCAATTCCGATCACATGGTAAATCCCTTTACATTTCAGTGCGGCGATCGTAATGAGCCCTGCCAGGCCGCATCCAAGAACGATCACCTTTTTTGTATCGTCCAGCCTGTTTAATTTTGAGGTGCGTTCCACTGCGCTGTTCACGGCAATCGCAGTCTCTGTAAGAAGCCTCGATTCCAGATCCAGCTCATTGGCCTGGTACAGTTGATTTCCCGCCTGAAGCGCAACATAATTTCCATACCATCCGGCGGCAGCGCCTGGATTCACCGCATTTCCGCGGAATGTACTCACGGAGCCTCTTGCCTTTTTGACAGCCACTACCCTGTCTCCTACTTTTAGCAGGCTGCCTTTTGCATCCCGGAGCGCAGAGCTGCCGAGCTTCACAATGACCCCTGTGCCTTCCTGCCCCAAAAGCGCCGCCTGCCCTGTCCGCTTCTCTTTCACAAACTCGGCTGTATCTGACGGCGATACCACACAGCCTTCCACCCGTATCAAAATCTCTTTTCCGCCAATCTCCGGAAGTCCGTATTCTTTGATCTCATATGTTTCAGGAGACGCCAGTACGGCACATCTTCCCATCTCACATCCGGTAAATTCCGGCGTTTTTTCTAAAACAGCTGCCGAAGCCCCCGGCGTTTGAATCCCAGCTTCATTTAATACCTGTTTTACAATTTCATCTATTTTAATATCCATCCTATGTATCTCCTATTCCTTCTACAGAAGCCGCAGCTCACGCATCTTGTTGTATACATTTGCCTTAGCCTCTGCGTCCAGTGCCAGAGCCGGCAGTCTCTCATGCCCGTCCTGATTCAGCACGCGGTAATACATGGCCTGCTTGCAGGATAAAAAGAGCGGAGTACTGTATTTATAAATATCCATCGCACGGACCATCTGTCTGAACCACACAGCCGCCTCATTATAATCCCCGCGCTTTGCAGCCCGGTATGTATTTACCGTAAATTCCGGCGCAAAATTTGCCGTGGCATTGATAAACCCGTCCACACCGCACACAAGCAGACCCATGGCCTGATTTTCGTATGCCGCAAATACGGAAAAGTCAGGATTCACTTCTTTGGCCTTCTGCATATCCAGGACATGGTTAAAATCTGCGATCGTATCCTTGATCCCCACAATATTCGGATTCGCCTTCACCAGCTTGCACACCACATCCGTATCGAAGCAATATCCTGTCAGATCCGGAAAGTTATAGATAATGATCGGAAGCGATGTGTTGGAAGCCACATATCCAAAATACGCTTCCACCATCTCCGAACTGTACACACTGAAATAAGGGTTCACCAACAGCACGCCGTCCGCTCCGGCGCCTTCCACATATTTCAGCAGTTCCATCGTATTTTCCAGACAGGTATCTCCGACGCCTACGATTACATTGACACGTCCGTTCACGTGCTCGATCATCTGCCTGATAAAATATTTCTTTTCCTCGACAGTCATGATGCTGAACTCTCCGGACGTGCCAAGGTACGCAAGCCCGTCCACTCCCTGCGAGATCAGAAAATCCGCCTGTCTTTTACTTGCCTCTATGTCTATTTTATTATTTCCATCAAAAATCGTGATCACCGGCGGGTTAACTCCACACAGCTTTTTCATTCTAATTATCCTCCTTCTGATACCCCAGTTCTCCGGACAACTGTTTTCCTGCTTTGATCATCTCTGTCTTTATCAATTCTTTTTTATCCATCATACGCTCCTTCGGACCGGAAACACTGATCGCCGCAGCCATACGATGATATCCGTCATAGACCGGAACAGCAAGACACCACAGGCCTTCTTCAATCTCCTGGTCATCTACCGCAAATCCCTGCATCCGGAATCCCTGCAGCTGTCTTCTCAGTTCGTCCACATCAGCCACTGTATTATGAGTATACTTTTTAAACTCAAAATCTTTCATCAGATCCCGGCTCTCTTCCGGCGGCAGAAAAGAAAGAAATGCCTTCCCAAGTCCCGTACAGTATACAGGCTTGCGTGAACCGATCTGTGCATTCGTATTGATAGTGCGCTCGCACATTTCCTTTGCAATATATACGATCTCATCCCCAGATAAGACCCCCAGAAAGCAGGTCTCCTCCAGTGTCTGCATCAAGTGTCTCAGATAAGGCGTCGCCATCCTTCCGATATCAAACCGGGAGGCCGCAATATTTCCGAGACTGACCAGTTTTCCTCCCAGAGAATATCGCTTCTGCTCATCTACCAGAAGATATCCGTTCTCGGCCATCGTCTGCAGAAGCGCGATCGTACTGCTGGGCGCAAAATTCATTGTCTCGCTGATCTCTTTATTCGTCATCCCTCCTGGGCATTGTTCTAACAATTCAAATATTTTCAGGACTCTCTCCGCTGATTTTACTGCCATATCTACACCTGCTTTTTCTATCGTACTTTGAGGCAGCTGTGAACAGCAGCCTTTGAAATATTATACTATAGAAAGCCCTGGTCTTGCAACCCAAAACGGAGCCTGTGCAGATACGCACATGCCCCATGTAAAAATTAAAACAGCAGAGAAATCATACCTACTACAATGATCAATATGATCCCCACCACTGAAGCAATGGCCTGTCCCAATGTATAGGTCTTCACACCTCCCGTAAAGTTAAAGCCAGACATATTTGAAACGATCCAGAACCCGGAATCGTTTACCGTAGCTCCGAAAAGTGCTCCGTCCAGGCAGGCCAGTGCGATAAATACCGGATGGATCGCCACAGTTGCCGCGACGCTCTGCATGATCGCAAATGTTGTCAGGGACGCAACCGTACCGGAACCGGTGATCTGCCGGAACGCCACGCCTAAAAACCATCCGATCAGAAGGATCAGTACAATATTGTTGGAAATGCCGGATACCAGACCTTTGATCGCATCGCTCACACCTGCCGCCGTGATCACAGAGGAGAAGGATCCGCCTGCGCCGGTGATCAAAAATACCATGCCCGCTGATTTCAAAGAATTTGCCGCTGACTCCTCGGTTTTTTTCAATCCCAGCACTTTCATTGAAATCGCCATAGCAACCAGGGTTCCCATCAGCATGGACGTAGTCTTTTGTCCCATAAAATCAAGCCATGCCGGGACCGAACCCGCAGTTGCACCTACGATCGTATTCAGAAGGATCAGGATGATCGGAATAACAATTGGAAGCAGCGAAACAAATACGCCTGGAAGCTGTTCCGGAAGGTTCAGTTCATCTACATTCAATCCGTTTCCATTTTCATCCGTATCTGTCTTCCAAAGCCCTCTTTTCATCAGGATTCCGTGAATCGTAACAGAGATCAGTACCATCGGAATGCCGAACAAAAGACCTGCCGCGATCATGACTCCCAGATCAAACCCGAAATACTCCGGTGCTACCAGCGGATTCGGTGTGGGCGGAACCAGTGTATGTGCCACACCAGCTCCAATGGAGATTGCTCCGACGATATATCCGATTCCCTTATCGAGCTTTTTCATCAGAGCCACCCCGATGGGAATCAAAATCACAAACGTCACATCAAAAAATACCGGTATAGACAGTACAAATCCCGCAAAACCAACCGCATACATCGCATATTTATTGGGGAACATGGAAACGAGCCTATCCGCGATCACTGTAGCTCCGCCGGTATCACTCACAAACTGGCCCAGAATGATTCCCAGACCGATCGGGAAGCCGATACTTCCCATCATACTTCCAAATCCATTATTGATCACATTGACCAGACCGCTCACGGCATTTCCTTCTGCATCCACTGCATCCACCAGCGGAACTCCTGTCAGGAATCCCAGAAGCAGAGAGCCGAGGATCAGCGCGATCGCCGGATTCATTTTCACTTTCGTGCAGAATACAACCACGACAGCAATCGAAATAACCAGACTAAAAAGCAAAAAACCTGCTGACATATTTACCCTCCTAATCCTCACAGCCAGAGCAGCACATCTGCCCTGGCTGCACATTCCTTAAATCTTTTATAATCTTGTTCCTTTTTTCACCTCGACAAGCGTCTTGTCCTTGTTCAGCTCCACACCAAATCCAGGCTTATCGCTTACTTTCAGTTTACCGTTGACCGGCATCGGCTCATCCTTCAGAAGCGGATAATACTGCGGAACCACCTTATCCGCCTGAGGCGCCATCATCAGACACTCCGTGATCGGCGAATTAGTCTTTGTCGTTACATAATGATAGCTGTATGTTCCACTTCCATGTGGAATGACAAGCTTGCCGTGGGCTTCCGCCATATTTCCTATCTTGATCAGCTCCGTCATACCTCCGCACCAGCCGACATCAGGCTGGATCACATCCAGGTCGCAGTCCTCGATCAGCATCCGGAAGCCATATCTGCTTGCCTCATGCTCCCCGCCTGTTACCATGATCTGGTTTCCTGCCGCCTTTTTCAGATCTCTGTATGACCAGTAATCATCCGGGTTGAAGCACTCTTCGATCCAGTTAAATCCAAGGTCCGCAGAAGCCTGCATCAGCCGCTTTGCATAATACAGCTCCAGTGACATCCAGCAGTCCCACATCAGCAGAAATTCATCGCCGCACTTTTCACGCATATCAGCCGCAAGCTCAATACTCTTTTTCAGACCTTCCATTCCATCATCCGGTCCATAAACAAGCGGAAGTTTACCGCCCACAAAGCCCAGCTCCTTTGCCAGATCCGGTCTCGGGCCTGTTGCATAAAAGGTCAGTTCTTCACGTACTTTTCCTCCCAGCATTGCATAAACCGGCTCTTCTCTAAGCTTTCCGAGCAGATCCCACAAAGCCAGGTCTACTGCGGAAATTGCATTCATGACAACACCTTTTCTTCCATAATAAAGAGATGCCCTGTACATCTGGTCCCAGGCTGCCTCAATCTGATCCGCATCCTTGCCGACCACAAATCGGTCCAGATGATTCATGACCAGCCATGCTGCAGGATATCCGCCTGTGGTGATGCCGAACCCGGTCACACCGTTATCCGCCTCCACCTCAACAACCAGTGTCTTCAGGGCATTAATACCAAAGCTCGTTCTTGTTGCCTTGTACTCGGGATAGATACTCATCGGAGTCGCGATCTGCTTGACGATCCAGTGCTCCTCTGACTGGTCGTGGTAGTCCGCTCCGCCGCCCTCAACGACATAAGCTCTGATCGCTGCAATCTTTCTTCCCATAAGTGCCATGTTACTTACCTTCCTTTCTGTTAAAATTCTTCTCATTCATTTTTTCCGATCTCGTCTGATTCATATATGTGAATCAGATTCTGATTTCTTAATTATTCTATCATTCACAGAAATATCTGTCAATATACATCCAGATTTTTCGACATTATACTCAAAAAAAAGACTTTATTTTTAGACATATTGCACAATCAAATTTTATCGTCAACGATCCGTTATGGTTACTGTTCACACCCTTTGGGTGCTCCAGTAACAGTATCCAGCCCATTTTAAGTCACCTTCGGCGAGGTGCTGGATATTATGGCAAATATTACTTTATTGGCCGGACGCCGTGCAGCAGAGTGCACGACGCCGTGTGAACAGTAACCTGTTATGATCTCTGGCAATCGTGATAAAGTTTTGCTTATTGACAAACCGTAAGCAGCGCGTCATACTTACAGTATTAACTTTAGAGAAAGGAAGGATTCCTGTATGTCTTCCATTACATTTGATATTCATACCCACACCATTGCCAGCGGACACGGTTCTGCCGCTACGATAACAGACATGGCAAAAGCCGCCTATGCCCGCGGCCTGAAGCTTCTTGGGATCTCCGACCACGGCCCTGCCACTCCCGGAGGAGGTAAGCCCTCCTATTTCCGCAGCCTTGCCGATGCTCCAAGGATGCGTCTCGGAGTAGAGATGCTCTACGGCGCAGAAGTCAATATATTGGATGATAAGGGGACTCTGGATCTGGAAGATGAGATCTTAGCTAAACTGGACTATGTGATCGCCAGTATCCACAAGCCGGTGAAAAAGCCCGGCGACATTGATGAGAACACGGCGGCTTATATCGCCGCTATGAAGAATCCGTATGTCCGTATCATCGGACACTGCGATGATGTGAAGTATCCGGTAGATTATCCCGCCATCGTACAGGCAGCCATGGAAAACCATGTGCTTCTGGAGATCAACAACAGTTCCTTAAGCCCGGAAGGATACCGCGGGGATACCCGGTTCAATGATCTTATGATTCTGAATCTGTGCAGACATTATGATTATCCCGTCATCCTGTCCAGCGACAGCCACGGGACGGAACATGTGGGAGATCTATCCTGCGCGCTGGAGCTTGCCAGGACGGCGGATCTGCCGGACAAGTTGATCATGAATTATTCCCTGCGCGAGCTGAAATGTTTTTTGGCATAAGAAGCGATCTATGAGTATAAAAGAGAGTGTGCGTCAAGACGCACACTCTCTTTTATAGCCCGCAGATCCTCCATGCCTGCAGCACTTATTTCATTTCCGGCCCGCCGAACCAGAGCATGGGATTCTTCCCTCTCAATTCATCTCCCATATTTAATGCCAAGATGTTCCAATTGATGAATCCCCCGTTCATGATCGGCTTTCCGGTAAATGGATCATAATATTCATGGAGGCTTCCGGTTTCCTCCAGATCCTTTCCCAGAAGCGTGATCGTCCGGTCATAGATCACTTCTGCCTCTTTCCGGTATCCATAGTTCATAAGCCCCCGGAACACTACATAATTCGCCACCAGCCAGACCGGTCCCAGCCAGTTTGACGGATTGTTTGTCACGGACAGGTCAAACATCTTCTCATCCTTGGCCAGCGTCGTCAGTCCGTACTCTGAGCCAAATGTATTTTCATCAAACAGATGTCCCACCAAAGCCTGTGCCTGTTCCTTTGCCGCGATTCCGGCATACATCGGAATAAATCCCGACCAGACCCGGATCTTGATCGGAAGAGTCTTCCAAAACACTCCCAGGCCCTGATGAAACCAGTCAAATTTCCTTGTCCTGACGTCCACATCCGCGGAATAGAAAAACCGGTCCCTGGGATCCCAGCATTCCTTCTGAATTGCTCCGATCAGCTTCTCCCGCTTCTTTTTATAATACTCTGCCCGGTCCGTATACCCATACACCATGCAGAGCTTCTCCGCCGCTTTCAGCTCCGTACACATAAAGCTGTTCAGATAAATATTTGCAGTAGAGAACTTCGGGCGGCCGAAAGTAGCCGGATCGTTGTCCATTCCGATCATAATGTCGTCGCACCACACATACAGGCCGCAGCTTTCAAAATAATAATATTGGTCATAGCATGAGAAATATTTTTCTATCCCGTCAAAAAAGGATCTGGCCCAGGCATATCCGGAGGGCGTCCCATAATTCATATCTCCGGACGGACGGGCTTCTTCCGGTATGGTATTCTCTCCCGCAAACTCACTGATCAGGCAGATCTGGCTGCACAGGAATGGTTTGTGCATATTCATCAGAACCCCTTCCTTATGCTTCATATTCAGATAAGGCTCCGGCCACTTTGCCGCCTCGATCATCATGGGGATATAGCCGTCCTCCAGCTGGTGGTCAAAAAAGTTGCGGACATTTCCTTTTGCATGTTCCAGCAGCCTCTCCTTCATGGACGGATCCGCATATGCATCCGCCAGATTCAAAAATCCATATACAGACCAGAAGGTATCCCAGTCCCATACGTTTCCGTCATATACCGAACCCGGGTCAATGAACGGGAAACGTATGAAAGACCTAGGCTGCTTAAGCACATCTTCCGTATGCTCCATGACAAACTTCTTTATCATCCGTTCGTACTGCTCTGCTTTATCCGTTCCCATAGATTTTGCTCCTATCAAACGCTGTTTTTAAATAAGCTTCCTTTTTCCGGCCGCACTCAGCCTTTTACCGCCCCTGCTGTCATGCCTTCCATCACCTTCTTATTCAGCCCGGTATAGAGGATCAGCATGGGGAATACGCTCATGGAGACAGACGCAAAGATTGCCCCCCAGTTTTTGGAGCCAAATTCATCCGAGAAATACAGCAGTCCTGTCTGCACTGTCTTCAAAGAAGAATCGCTGATAAATGTCATGGAAAACAACAGGTCATTCCATTTGAAGAAGAACTGCAGTACCAGAACCGTAATGATCGCATTTTTCATCAGCGGCACTACGATATACCACATCATCCGGTAGATCCCGCAGCCGTCGATCACAGCCGCTTCCATAATATCATCCGGAAATGACCGCAGATATCCCTGCACCAGGTAGATGGACAGCGACAGGCCGAAGGCAATATACGTCAGGATCAGGCAGGTCCTGGTGTTGAGAAGCCCTGTCCTGCTATAGATCTGGAACAGGGGGATCAGCGCAACCGCTACCGGAATCATGATTCCCAGCGTAAAAAATCTGGCAACTGCTTTTTTGAACCTCCACTGCATCTTTGTTACGGCAAACCCCACCGTAGTTGCAAAGATCACGATAAAGATCAATGAGACCACAGTCGTGATCAGGCTGTTTTTGAAAAATGTCGCCATGTTGCCTCTGGTCCATGCATCAATGTAATTCTGGATATGGAATCCTTTATTCAGCGCATAGGCCGGGAACTCGCTCCATTCGGACTGCTGCTTTAAGGAAGCGGTCAGCAGCCAGAACAGCGGATAGATCTCTATCACACAGATCAGAAAAATAATAATCCCCCGAAATCCTGCTCTTACATTCTTCATTTGCTCTCCCTCCTCTAATCTTCTTTCACATCAAACTGATTGATCACGACCGATCCAAGGACACAGATCAGGAAGATCACGATCGCAATGACGCTTCCGTATCCCACCTTATTGTAGGTAAAAGAAACATCATACATGTACATGGACAGTGACTTGGTCGCCGTACCCGGCCCGCCCTTGGTCAGCGCCAGAGACGATTCAAACATCTTCACCGTGCCCGAGAAGCTGAATACAAGGCAGGTAATGATCATCGGACGCAGGAGCGGCAGGAGCACACTCTTGAAGAGACTGAAGCTGGACGCCCCGTCAATCCTGGCAGCCTCAAGGATATCGTCCGGAATATCCAGAAGCGCCCCATAGAAGATGACAGAATAGAATCCCATGGCTACCCAGATATCCATAACGCACAAGGCCCAGAGCGCAGTGCTTGCCTGTCCGATCCAGGGCTGGACCAGGTCATGCAGCCCGACAGAATCCAGGAAACTATTCAAAAGCCCGTAGTTCGGCTGGATCTCATAAATCTTCGCGAACAGCTGTCCCACTGCAACCGTCGGCAGCACCACCGGAAAAAACACCAATGTACGTATGATGGTTTTGCAGCGCTTGAGCCAGAAGCGGAACATTAGCGCCAGTAACAGCCCAAGCCCCACCTGACCGATCATAACTACAGAAATATATTTAAAATTTACAGCCAGGGAATTTATAAAGTTCTTATCCCGGAACAGATTCATATAATTCTTAATTCCTACAAATTCCCACTGCAGTCCCGGGCTTCCCGTGAACAGCGAATAATACAGGGACCAGATGACTGGAACCATGACCAGCGCCGTATACAGAACGAGCGCGGGAACGACAAAAAGCGCAATTGCTTTTTTATTACCCAATACTCTATTCATATCGTTCCACTTCCTCTCTTATTTCCAGAAAAGGAGAAGTGCCTGGGATGCCAATGAGACAATACATCCAGACACTCCTCCTTATGGTTTTTCGTTTACTTGAATATCTGATTTACAGACCTTTTTCCATTTCAGGATTTCTTCTTACATTAATTATTGAGATCATACACATCCTGAATGGACTGCATATATTCTTCTCCTGTCATCTCGCCGTTCAGAAGAGGCTGTACGTTCTCCTGCGCGGTCTTGGAAATCTCGCTCGGCATCTTTGCTTCCCACCATGCGAATCCTTCCGTAGACTTGTTGATCTCATCCAATACAAGCTGTGTATACGGATCCATGTCTTCCGCTTCCACCGTATAGGTATATCCCTTAACCGTTGACAGTTCGTTCATCGCCAGATCGCCCATATTCTCACAGAAATATTTCAGGAACCATGCGGTTGCCTCATCGTATTTGCCCTTATCCAGCGCAAGGATATTTCCACAGTTCATAGAATAGGAGGTTGCGCTGCTGACAGATTCGTCTTCGATCGGAATGTTAAAGAATCCGATCCCGTCTTTTCCTGCCGGGTTCTGGCTTTCATCTGTCAGGTTCTGCGTAAACCAGGAACCGTTGTAGAAGATCGCTGCTTTTCCGCTCATCAGCATGGAACCTGCCGTATTGGCATCTACCGTTGTGATCCCTTCGCCGAAGTATCCTTTCTCTGCCCATTCACCCAGCTTATCCGCTGCCGCGATCAATCCTTCATCCGTATAATCCACTTCTCCGGCCGCCGCCTTTGTCATAATATCATTTCCCAGTGTCCTTACCGCGTATCCGTTGATAAGACGAGTCGCAGGCCATTTATCGGAACCGCCTGTTGTCAGGGGCTGAATATCCTTTGCCGCCAACTTTTCCAGGACCTCCTCAAAATCATCCCATGTCTCCGGCACTTCACAATCCGCCTCTTCGAATAACGCTTTGTTATACCAGAAGCCTTCTACGTTCAGTCCAAGCGGAAGGTCATACAGGTCGTCTGTTCCGGAAAGCCCCTTCATCAGCTCCACGGCGCCTTCATTCAGGTACTGTGTCACTCCGATCTCCTCCAGCGCTTCGGAGATATTTACCACCTTATCCGCATCAATGAGCGTAGTAAGCGGTGCGCCTGCCTCATATGCGAAGAAATCCGGAAGGTCATTGGAAGCTGCAAGCGTCGCAATCTTCTGCTGCAGGTTGTCCGCGGATACCATCTCATATTCCCAGTCAAAATTCGGATTTACATCTTTCTTATAATTCTCGCAAATCTTGTTCAGCAGGATTCCATTGTCATTGTCTTCCGCCCAGATTGTCAGGATCTTGACTGTTTTTTCCAGCTGCGGATCCTCTCCTGTAAAATCTGCTTCCTCCGCAGAACCGCCTTCCTCTGTGCCTGAGGTCTCTTCTCCTGCCGTTCCCGCGTCAGAACTTCCCCCGTCCGAAGAACCTCCCGAACCGCCGCATCCAACTGCGAGTGTTGTAACCATCAGTGCCGACATGATTGCTGCAATAACTCTTCTTTTCATGATATCCTCCCTAGTATTCATTGTTTTTTATTTGTCCCGGGATCTTTCTTATATAAATATCTTAGCATTATATACGTAATTTTCCAGTGAGTATTTTTTTATATTTTGTACACTTTTTTTATATTGACACTTTTCTTTTTAGTAATTATGCTTATACTCATTCGGAGTCTTCCCCACATGTCTCTTGAAAATATCACAAAAATAACGGTAATTATTGTATCCGACCCTGCCGCTGACTTCACTCACCTTGTAGCCGTCCTTCAGCAGTTTTTTCGCCTGCCTGATCCTCAGCTCCGTCAGGTATTTCACATAAGAGGTGCCCACCTCTGTCTTGAACAGCACACTCAGGTACGCCGTACTCATCCCGGCCCTGTCCGCCAGTTCATTCAGTCCGATATCCTCGCTGTAATGCTCATCAATGTAAGCCAGCAGCTCCAGGATTGCTGCATGGCTGCTTCCGGTCTTATCCGCCTCAATATATCGTGTAATATCCGTTACGATCTTCCGTGCATATCTGCGGACCTCTTCCCGCGAGGCCATCTGCTCCATCTCCTGATACGAAACCAGGGTGTCACGCGAAATCTGCGGCTGGCGCTCTGTCAGGATATCACTCTGCACACAGAGCCACTTATAGACCTCCCGCCGGAAGTCCTCCGTCTGCACATAAAGATCTCCAAGCTGTCTCAGCGCCTCTTCCATATACTTCTGAAATTCCCCTCCGCGCCCGCCGGCCATAGCAGACACGCTGTCGTCAAAAAGCTCTTTGAGCCGTTCCTGCCCTTCTCTGTTCTGCCGCATCGCCGTGCTCTCTTCTCTGGACTGGAAGCATTCCCGCTCTACACGCTCCAGCACATTTTTCAGCTTTTCAATACTGATCGGCTTATCAATATAACCCTTGACCCCCAGCGACAGCGCCCGCCTGGCATATTCAAATTCTGTATATCCGCTGATAACCACGAAGGCCGTATCCGGACAGTATTCCTTCGCCTCTTCGATCAGGGACAATCCGTCCAGCCCTGGAATCCGGATATCTGTGATCACAAGGTCCGGCTGACATTTCCGCACAATCTCCAGACCATGGATTCCGTCATAGGCGCAGCCCACCACTTCATATTCCAGCTTCTGGCGCGCGATCATTGCCTTGATCCCTTCCACCACAAGATACTCATCGTCAATCACTACCAACCGGTACACTTTTTCCGCCTCCCGTTCTGTGCGTGCTTTCCTCCAAAGGCAAAACCACTGTTATCCTGGTTCCCCGTCCCCTGCTGCTTTCCGCCGAAAATCCGTATTGTTCTCCATAGTGCAGATGGATGCGTTCCCGAATATTGCGGATTCCATATCCGTTTTCCAGAACCGTCAGGTCATCCATCCCGACGCCGTCATCCTCGATCGTAAACCGCATCTCTGTCCCCTGCTGCCATCCGCGTACCCGGATGCTCCCATTTCCTACCTTGGGCTCCAGTCCGTGATAGATTGCATTTTCCACAAAGGGCTGCAGAAGAAATGTCAACATTTTTCTTTGCAGGATCGGTTCCTCCACCTCAATCTCCAGTGAAAACCGGTCATTAAAGCGCATATTCTGCAGCTTCATATACTCTTCGATCCGCATGACTGCATCCGCGACCGTACTGAATTTTTCTCCCCGGTTCAGCGACAGCTTAAAATTATTTGACAGGGCAAGGATCATCTCCGCAATCTGATCATCCCCATGTATGATCGCCACACAGTATAGGGAATCCAGCGTATTATAGAGAAAATGCGGATTGATCTGAGACTGCAGAAGGAGCAGTTCCGCCTCCCTTTCATTCAGCCGGGCGGTGAGAAGATACTCCGACAATTCCAGATTCGTGTTTACCATTTCTTTGAACTTGGAACCGATTCGCCCCACCTCGCTGTCATCAAATATCTCGGTTATATGGCGCTCGCCTTCCCCTACCCTGCCGATCACCTGCTCCAGCTGGTTCAGCGGCCTTGTAATGCTCCGGGAGATCAGCCTTGCGAGAAAAAAACCGAGTCCTGCCATCAGCCCTGCGCACAGAAATACCGTATTGCGGATCAGCTTGCTCTCCGCGCTCAGCTCATTTCTCTCGATCACATTCACAAGCTCCCATCCTGTCGTGGCATTGCAGACACTCGAGAACAGATACCTGCCCTGCTGCTCTTTCTGTTGAAATGCCCGTGCCACTTCTTCCGCATTTTCCAGATCCGGCCCGCCGTAGACTAGGCTGCAGCCGTCCCGGCAGTCCATGACAATGTATTCGTTTGTCTCGTATCCCTCGTTTCCCGTGACAAATGATTTTGCAAGAATCCCTCTGCTGATATTCACCACCACATATCCCATGGGTCTGCCTGTTGCAGGATTATTCAGAAATTTCGCGATGCTGAATCCGTCTTCTTTGACGCCGCCCAGAACAACCTCTCTGAAAAATACTTCCCTGCCTCCGGCTTCCCTTGCCTCCTTGCTCCATGCGTCCTCTAGAAAATCGTGCTCCGCATAATACTGATAAAAGTCATAGGTTCCTCTGTTCACATTGCTCAGAAGATAATAATGCCCGTAAAGATCCATGAACGCCACATGATTCACAAAGCTTTCCTGCGTCGTCAGCCGTTCGGCCACTTCCCGAATGATCTTCTGCTCTGTCAGGGTAAACGCCTGCTTCCCGTCTTCTGTCTGACTGCACAGTACCTGCTGCAGGTCCGGGTCATTGAGAAAGGCACGGATCATTTCTATGATGGAGCTCAAGTTCATGTCCAGCACCTTTCCGGTATTTTTCAGCGATGCCTGATGGGATTTCCTGTAGTTTTCTTCCACCGTCCTCCTGGAAATCTGATAGGAAAAGCTCCCCAGCACGCTGATCCCCAGTACGGAAACCAGCAGCAGGGAAAGAAATATCTGATGCCGGATCCTCTGATGCCCCCACCATCTCCTGATCTGACGGGAATGTTTTTTCTGCTCCATGATTCACGCCCCTCTCTGTCCCTGCGTTCCTGCTTTCCTCCAAACTTCTTGCTCCCACCATGCAGCCGGATCTGTCTGATCTCTGCCTGAGATCTATGTTTTATCGGCACGATGCCTGTTTTTTTCCCTTTCTCTGTATATGCAGGATATTCCTGGCCTCCTCCGGCGTTGCGGTCTCCAGCCCCATCGCCCTGATCAGAGCGGCCGTTTTTTCCACGATCTGATAGTTATACTCCGCAACTTTTCCTTCTTCCAGATATGGGCTGTCTTCAAATCCCACTCGTACCACTGTGGCTCCCAGTGCAATCGCCGCCGCCAGAAATGTCCAGTTATCTCTTCCGAAATGAGTCACTCCCCACAACGCGTCTGCCGGCACAAAGGAACGGAACGCACACAGCATCTCCGGCGTTGGCTGCATGCCTCCTTTGTGTCCGAATACCAGATTGAACAGCTTCGGCTCCACAAAAGGCAGATCGCGGCCGACCAGTTCCATATTATGCAGCATTCCGATGTCAAACACCTCCGTCTCCGGCAGGATTCCCCGTCGGTAGACCGCATCCGCGCAGTAGCGGATGTCCTCAAACGAATTGATATATACGCTTTCTCCCAGATTGGTGCTTCCACCGTTCAGGGATGCGCTTTCAACCTTCTCATAGTCCAGCGGATTGCAGCGCTGACGGATATCCATTTCCGATACGCCGCCCGTAGACGCCTGGACCACTACGTCTGTCCTTTTCAAAATTTCTTCAAAACATGCCGTCATATAATCAATCTCCGGGCTCAGGCTCCCGTCCGGTTTTCTGCAGTGCAGGTGGCACATGGCCGCCCCCGCATGTACGCTTTTTTCCACATCCTCTGCCAGCTTTACCGCGTCAACCGGTGTGCCTGCCTGCACCGGCGCCAGCGATACTATCACTTTTCTCATGCTGTTCCTCCTCGTTCTTCCTCTGCTGCGGTCTTATACCAGTTCTTCTACGATATTGCGCAGGGTATTATCATCCCCTACGTTTCCGGGGAAAATGATATACGGCATCCCCGGAAATTTACTTTCCGCTCCGGTCATCCAGACCGGGATCCCTTTCTGTACCTGTCCCATGACACGTGCCTTTCTTACATGAAGCGCCTTCGTTCCCACATCGGATGACGTGATGCCTCCCTTTGCGATGATGAACGCCGGCTTCACCTGCAGCCGTCCGATCACACTAGTCACGGCATCGGATATCCGGACGGAGGCTTCCAGAATCTGATCCTTGTCCTCTGTATCCGGCGCCATGACTCTCCGGCTTGTATAGATTACCGCTGTTTTTCCCGATCCAATCACGGAATCCGCCCATTCGGTCACACGTTCCGCCTCTTTTTGAAGTCCGCCGGGTACAGACTGCATACTCACGTCAAATTCCATAGATTCCAGTTCTGCCTTGCCTTCCATCAGACATTCCAGCTGCCTTGTCGTTTTATTTACATGAGAACCGATCAGCACGATCCCTCCGTTTTTTTCTTCCTTCCTGAGCTCCTTCCTGCCCAGCAGCGGCTGGTCGGCAATCCCGCCCAGCACTTTCGGAAACGCCGCGGCCGTCCTTGCCAGGTATCGCTTTCCGGCCTTCACCGCGTCCATATACACAGCACAGAATATTTTCAGATCCTCATAAGATACCGCATTGACGATAATCTTGTCAAACCGTTCTGCCGAAAGCAGCTTCTCCAGAATCCGTTCTGTCTCCCGATTCTGTAGTTCTTCCAGGGTAATACAGATACAAGATTCCTTCCTGTATGTGCCTGCCGTCTTCTCTTCCACATATTCCGTCAGGTCTGAAGCCCTGTAGCCGAAGGTCTGATCCTTTGCAAACTCGGTCATACCCGCGGGAACCAGCATACTCCCTTCCCTTACATAATGAACATTTCCCATCGTAACGCGGCCTCCTTCCGGGAAGAAGGGGCAGAGAATCTCTCCGTCTACAGGAATTCCCTCGCATTTCTCCAGTTCCTGCCGCAGCGTCTGAGTTTCCAGGGGATAATGTCCCCGCAGAGTGGAATCCCCCCTGGAAATCAACTGAAACGCCTTTCCCGTCTCTCCGGCAATCCTGCATACCCGTTTTGCGATCTCCCTGTGTACCCGATCGGTTTCCTCCGCGGAAAAGCTGCGGGAATTTGTCAGGATGAAAAACATATCATTTTCTTCGTCAAAACCACTGCGGATTGAATCTTCGTCCCAATCCGTATAAACGGATACGCCGTGAACCGTCTGTACTCCTGTCGGATCGTCATCCAGCACTACGATCTTATGCCGGAAGCCGTCCCTGCTTTCTGACAGCAATTCCTCCGCCGTCTTCTCCTGCTTCTCCTTCGTATATGCCACCGGGAACCAGATCCGCATTTCCCCAAATTCCCGGTTATCCCATGCATAGTATGGGATCAGCCGCACCTTTTCTTTTTGCATTCCCCGGAATGCAAGAGGCTGGTACAATGCATTCCTGTCATATCCTTCCCGGTCCATACGGTAGAACTCTGTTTCCAGAGCCGAAATCCTGCGGCCTTCGATTTCAATCTGTGCAGTCCCAAACTCCGCGTCCGGATCCAGATACAGATCGTCCAGTGTTTCCGCCTCTGTGTCAGCGCTTTCACAGCAGTACACCAGAGGCCCTCTCTCGACCGCCGCCTGCCCGCAGGCTTCTTCTACCATATTGTGGGCCGTTGTATAACGGACATTCATATCCAGCAGCAGCAGAACCTCTGTCTTCTCCGGATCCGTCACCTCCACTGTCTGGTAGGTTCCTGCCTGTGCCTTTGTCAGCTTTCGCTCCTCCCCATTAACGGAAATACTTCCTCCCGCAGTCCAGCCCGGAATCCGCAGATTCAGGAAAAAGCCCTGATTTGCGCGGACCGATTCACAGACAAAGCGGATCCTCCCGTCAAATGGATATTCCGTATCCTGTACCAGACAAAAATCCGCACCGTTTTCCAGCCGGATCCTTGCCCGGTTTGCGCCATACATTCCCAGCCATACCGTATCCTTTGAAACGGTATATGCATATTCGCTGGACTGCGCCACGGTTCTTGCCAGATTGGGCGGGCAGCAGTAGCTGAGGATGTATTCACTCCGGCTTAACGGCCAGATCAGCTCATAATCCAGCTTCTTTGCCCGGCGAAGCATATTTTCATAGAAAAATCGCTTTCCATCCAGGCTGAGCGCCGCCAGGTTTGTATTGAGCATCATCCGTTCGATCATATCAAAATATTCCGCCTCCGGTTCCATCTGGAACATCCGGTATGCCCAGAACACTCCGCCCAGAGACGCGCAAGTCTCATTGTAGGCAGTGATATTGGGCAGCTGGTATTCGTATCCATATGCCTGGTGGATCTTCTGGTCCACAAAAAAATTTCCGTAGGGGGAAGCGCCGTTGTATAATGCTCCGCAGCCCCCGGTGATATAGATTTTCTTATCTGCAAGGCTTCTCCATACCTGATGAAGGACCCTTTGGTAATCCTCATCCGTTTCTTCCAGACAAAGGTCCGCCACGCCTGCATACAAGTAGTTGGCGCGCACGGCATGTCCGATGATCCGGTCATGCTCCTTGAGCGGAATCCGGTCCTGGTTGTCGTCCATTCCGTTCTTCACGCTGTCCCGCAGCTTGACTGCCTGCTTTGCCAGACAAAGGTATCTGGACTCTTTTGTGGTCCGGTACATTTCTACCAGCCCCATATAATGAGACGGGCACACTGCCGTCTGCACTTCTCCCGATGCCATAGCTTCGGCATAAAGGTGCTCCAGATAGTCCGCCGTCCTCACAGCGATCTCCATGAAGCTGTCCTTCCCGGTGATCCGTTTATGTAGGCAGGCCGCGGTAAATAAATGCCCGAAATTATAAACCTCAAAGTCATTGATGTCTCCCATGCGGGTTATGCCGTTTTTCCGCATCTCTCCGATGATCTGTTTTGTGGAAATATAGCCGTCCGGCTGCTGCGCCTTTCCGATCAGACGGATATATTCCTCAATCTGATCCAGCAGTTCCCGGTTCTTTGTCTTTGCCGCCGTATAAACCGCGGATTCCATCCATTTATAAAAATCTCCGTCTCCAAATACGGTTCCGTCAAATTCTCCGTCCGACTCTCCTGCGCATATTTTAAAATTTTCAACTACGTGGCTGATGTCTTTGCTCTCAAACATATGCTGAAGCTGTGGCACCGTAGCTGCGGCACAGGTGTCAAACCGCTCCTTCCAGAGTCCTTTCGTCCACTCCACGTCCAGTCCGTCGACCGGATACACCTTCGCATTGGGAGACTTCCTTGTATCTGTAAGCATGCTTTCGCCTCTCCTTCTCTTCTTTTTTTCGGATATCCTTACCGGATCTTGAGTCCTTTTTTCAGCATTGCCGCGCGCAGAGCCTGTGCCCCAAACCGCGGGCTGGATACGACTGGTTTTCCTGACACTTCATGAAGATACTCCTCAGCGTAGGCCATGGACCCCTGACAGAGCAGGATTACATCCGTCTCTTCCAAAATCTCTTCTGTTTTTTTCCGAAGCAGCTGCTTAAACTGCTCCTGGTCGATTCCAAAGGCCCCTTCCAGCAGCCCGTCCACCAAAGTAACCTGACGATTCATCTCCCGTGCCACCCTTCGGATAGTGTTCTTGGTCGGCTCCAGTGTAGTCGGCAGGGTTGCCAGCACCCCGATCCGCTTTCCCAGCCGGACTGCTTCACGGCACATCTCCTCGTCAATACGCACGATCGGAACCCCCGTATACTTACCGATATCTTCCGCCGCGTCAGCCGCCTCTCCCACGGAAGAGCAGCAGTTCAGAACCGCATCGGCTCCATCTATGACTGCCTGCATGAACATGGCCACCAGCCTTGCCGCTGCTTTGGAGGTGACATAGCCAGCCTCGCGGACCTCCGCCAGGATGGACGGATCTTCATAACTCTGGATCTGCGCGTCTTCCCCAAGATTTTTCCGTACCTCCCGGTTTACCAACTCAATCAGTTCCGGCGTCGTACTTGTGTAAATAATTCCTGCTTTCATTTTTGCTTCTCCTCTCTTCTCAGACGTACTGCCATATATTCTCTTCCGGGCAGTTCCACTCTGAATTTTCCTTTTCCTGTCCCCTGCTTCTCAATGGTCATATTCCATGTATCAATCACTTCAATCTCAAATTCCGTCTCATTGTCAAAATAGTATTCCTTAAAAGACGGACAGGTAAAACCAAAGTAGATCAGATAATAGCTTTTTACCGGATTCATCCATTCCCGTTCCGGAACGCCGCAGACACAATCCCATTTCAGATCATACGGCGCCAGACCCAGGCCCGGTGTCTCACACAGGATATCATACAGGAATCCGAACCGTTTATGACTCTCTCCCCGCAGCCTGCCTCCATGAGACCACCACAACACATTTTCCGGATTCATCAGAGTCTCGCCGTGACCGGCATAACCGCCCCTGCAGGATGCCTCCCAGAATCTGCGCAGCAACTCTCTGCTGCTGATATTTCCCCATCCAAACTGGATATTTCCCTCATAGCAGATCTCATCCAGTACAATGGGTTTCCGATATTCCTTCCTCCACTTTGACACGTGCTCGGCGGACAGATAGGGTTCCTGTCTCTGGATACTGCAGTGGGTCACCCACGGCCGGCGGTAATCATAAAAGCTGTGGCAGTTGTGGATGGAACGCAGATGATGATAGGGGTCCTTCTCACAAATGATGGATGCATATCTCTCCCAGTCCTCCAGGGTTTTATGCATCATCAGATCATATTCATTGGCCAGCGACCACCACACATTCCGGTAAGCACTGAATCTTGCAAGGACATACTGCCAGTACCTGCCGTCCTCCTCCTCCGACATACAAGAAAAGCCCCAGCGGTCATAAGGATGCATCACGATCAGATCTGCTTCGATCCCCAGCTTCTGCAGCCTGATGACGCACTCCTCAATATGCCGGAAATGTTCCGGACGGAAGCGGGTAAAATCCCAGTCGTTCCCCGTCGCACCTTCTCCGCAGTTTTCCTCTCTTTCGGATGAACCTGCAGTATGGGATGTGCCCTGGGTATATGCATTGAAATTTTCACTGGTAAGGATGCTGCTGTCCATGGGAGTCCCTTCAAAGGGGTAGCTCCGTGGTTCTCCCAGATTGTAATCATAGTGCTTCGGAAAGATGCAGAAACGGATCTTATTGAATCTTGCCTCCCGCAGACTGTCCAGCGTTTCTGCGATCCGCTCGTCGCTCTGGAGTTCCCACACATAACAGGTCGTACCGATAGAATAATAGGGTGTCCCGTCCGCATAGGCAAAATGATATGTATCCGCCACATGCACCGGCCCATGGTTGCCTTCTGACGGCGGAACTACGGAGAATGATCCTTCTGCCGTTTTATCCAGAAAGCTGCCTGTCAGAGAAAAAGAATATTCTCCTTCAAAAGACGGCATAAAACGAACCTTATAAATCCCCCCGCCGTCATAAAATCCATCTGCCTCCACGGTTTCATGTTTCCCGCTAAAGATGCCTTTTATCGTCTGTTCCAGAAACGGGTTGTCCTCTGCCGGTCCTCTACAGGTAAATTCCGCCGTTCCCCAGCGTTCCACCTGCTTTTCATAAAAAATCGTTTCCATTTTCCTGCTCCTTTTCAGTGGATGAAATCACTCTGAATTTAATTAAATTTTATTGAATTTATAATTTAATTTTTATTAAATTCATTATATTGAATATTTAATAAATTGTCAACATATTTTTATTTAATATTCAATCAACAATCTTGACTATCCTTCTAAAAAACGATATAGTAATTACAATAAGCAAAAAAGGAGAACTGACATGTCGATTTCTGCTAAAGAACTGGCCCAAAAACTCAACATTTCGCCGGCAACTGTTTCCATGGTCCTGAACAACAAACCCGGAATCAGTGAAAAGACACGTACACTTGTGATGGATGCCGCGAGGGAATATGGATATCATTTTTCCAAAAAGGCGGAAGCTGCCTTCCAAAAAGGCCGAATCCAATTCGTCACGTATAAAAAGCAGGGAACGATTGTCGCTGACACGCCCTTCTGGGTAACCGAAGGCGTCGAATACGGATGCAAGACAGCCGGATATGAGCTTCTGGTCACTTATTTTCACGAAGATTCAGATATTGACACACAGATCCGGATGCTTGCCGAAAAGAACTGCAGCGGAATCCTTTTGCTGGGAACTGAGCTGTCTGAAAAGGATTTCCGCCCATTTTCCAGGCTCAATATCCCCATTGTCGTCCTAGATACGTATTTTGAAGAATTAAACTGTGACTGTGTACTGATCAATAATGTGCAGGGGGCATACACTGCAACTTCCTATCTGATCAGCCGGGGTTTTTCCGAGGTGGGGTATCTCCGTTCCTCTTATTCCATCGGAAACTTCGAGGAACGGGCGGACGGGTATTACAAAGCCCTCCGCCACCACGGCATCTCCACCGGCCATCCCTATGCCCACAGGCTTGCCCCGTCCATTGACGGCGCCTACCAGGATATGAAGAAGCTTCTGGCAGACGCTCCAAGCCTTGCCCCTGCTTATTTTGCGGACAATGACCTGATCGCAGCAGGCGCCATGCGTGCGCTGAAAGAGTATGGTTACCGGATTCCGGAGGATATCTCCATCATCGGCTTTGACGGAAGTTCCATCTGCGATGTGCTGGAACCTCCCCTGACCTCCATGGCTGTTCCCAGGCCGCGGCTGGGAGAACTGGGCGTAGAACGTCTGATCAGTAAGATCTGCCACTCCGACAGCACGGTAGTCAAGATGGAAGTGGCTCCATGGCTGAGAGAGGGCAAAAGCGTAGCAAAATAAGTCCTGTCCTCTTTTCTGTCCGGAAGCCATTATAAATAAGAAAGTCTGCAATTGACTTCTTGCCCTTTTCCTGCTATAGTCAATACGGTTAAAATGTTGTTTTATTCAGATTAAAAGAACAATCTTGCTTTTAATCAACGATCTGTATAAACTATCAGTACGAAAGGACAATGATCAGCTATGAATTCACTCAGAAAACTCTATTGCAGAACATTTCAGACAGTATTGAAAATCTCCATTCCCTTCCTGCCTTATCGGAAGCCCAAGGTTGTGGGAAGCGTAAAGGCTCTCCCGGACCTGATCAAAAAGAAAAAATGCACTAATGTGTTGATCATCACGGATCCTAGCATTATGAAGCTTGGACTGACTAAGCGTCTGGAAAAGGCGCTCACAGAACATCACATCCCTTATACGATCTACGACGGGACCGTTGCGAATCCTACCACTGCGAATGTGGAAACAGCGGCGGCCCTGTATCTGGAAAAAGGCTGCGACGCCATCATCGGATTCGGCGGCGGTTCCAGTATAGACTGCGCGAAAGGCGTTGGAATCCGGATCGCCAAGCCGAAAAATCCCCTCTCCAAGATGAAGGGTATCCTGAAGGTACATACCCGTCTGCCTCTGCTGATCGCGGTTCCCACCACTGCCGGAACCGGAAGCGAGACTACCCTGGCAGCCGTCATTACGGACGCAGTTTCCAGGCATAAATACGCCATCAATGATTTCCCTCTGATCCCGCGTTATGCGGTGCTTGACCCCAGGGTTACGATCAGCCTTCCAAAGGCCGTCACTTCCACCACCGGCATGGATGCGCTGACTCATGCGGTAGAAGCTTACATCGGCCGCTCCACCACTCGTGGGACAAAAAAGGATGCCCTTCTGGCGGTCCGGCTGATCTTTGAAAATATTGATACTGCCTACAACGAAGGAACCGACATCGCCGCGCGGCGCAATATGCTCCATGCTTCCTTTTATGCCGGATGCGCGTTCACAAAATCTTACGTCGGATATGTGCACGCAGTCGCCCATTCCCTGGGTGGAGAATACAATATTCCCCATGGTCTTGCAAATGCCGTCCTGCTTCCGTTTGTGCTGGAAGCTTATGGAGAAAGCATTCATAAAAAGCTGTATCATCTGGCCCTGGCCGCAGGACTTGTGGAAAAGGGGACCTCATACACAGAAGCTGCCCGTATTTTCATTGATGCCGTCAAGGATATGAAGAAACGGTTTTTGATCGGAGATACCATCAGGGAAATCAAAGAGGAGGATATTCCCAAGCTTGCCCGCTATGCGGACAAAGAGGCAAATCCCCTCTATCCCGTGCCGGTGCTGATGGACGCCGGAGAACTGGAGCAGTTTTACTATGCGGTCTCAGAGCAGTAAATCCGTTGTAAGGAACTGTAGGAAAATAACTTATGCGTCGCGCAATCTGCACAAGTTGTTTTCCTACAATCCCAAGCGCACCGAAAAATCAGCTGATACAGCTTCCGGTGAATCGAATATTTTTTCAGCAAGCATTAGATAAAGAAGGGAGAACAGATGTCATGACAGATACAGAGATCAAAGAAATCGTACAGAAACACCGTACTTATTTTTATACAGGCGCAACCCTGGATGTCCGCCGCAGAGTCAGGGCACTTATGAAATTGAAAAGATGCATTGAAAAATACGAGTCAAAGATCCACATCGCTCTCGAAAAGGATCTGGGAAAGAGCGCATTTGAAAGCTATATGTGTGAAACCGGCCTGGTACTCAGCGAGATCAGCTATATGCTCAAACACATCCACTCTTTTTCCAGGGAAAAAACTGTATGGACTCCTTTGGCGCAGTTTCATTCCAGAAGCTATAAAAAGCCGTCGCCCTATGGGGTGGTACTGATCATGAGCCCCTGGAATTACCCTTTCCTGCTGACTCTTGATCCCCTGGTGGATGCCATTGCCGCGGGAAATACCGCAGTGGTAAAGCCCAGCGCCTATTCCCCTCATACCGGTGAGATCATCCGTATGATCATCCGTGAATGCTTTGAAGAGCAGTATGTATCTGTCGTCACCGGCGGGCGGGCAGAAAATACCTGCCTTCTGAACGAACGTTTTGACTATATTTTCTTTACCGGAAGCCAGGCTGTGGGCAAGGAGGTCATGAGGCACGCGGCGGAGCGCCTCACCCCCGTCACTCTGGAGCTGGGCGGAAAAAGCCCCTGCATCGTGGATAAGACCGCCAACATCCGGCTGGCGGCAAAAAGGATCGTATTTGGGAAATATCTGAACTGCGGGCAGACCTGTGTCGCTCCTGATTATATATACTGCGACCGGGCCGTGAAGGACAGGCTGGTCAAGGAGATCCGGCGGCAGATTCAGAAGCAGTTCGGCAAGACTCCGCTCCATAATTTTGACTACGGAAAGATCATCAACGAGAAGCATTTTGACCGGATCTGCGGGCTTATTGATTCCGGCAAGGTGGTCTGCGGCGGAAAAGTAAACCGAGGGACCCTGCAGATCGAACCCACGGTCATGGACAATGTGACCTTTGCCGATCGAGTGATGCAGGAAGAGATCTTCGGCCCGGTCTTGCCCGTCCTCACCTATGACACGCAAGATGAGGTCATCCGCAATCTCAACACCCTTCCGCATCCGCTGGCGCTCTATGTCTTCACCAGGGATAAGGCATTTGCCCGCAGGATCACATCCCGCTGCGGCTTCGGCGGCGGCTGCGTCAACGATACCATCATTCACCTTGCCACAAACGAGATGGGCTTCGGCGGCTTCGGGGAAAGCGGAATGGGGGCATATCACGGAAAAACCGGATTTGACACCTTCTCTCACTATAAAAGTATCGTAGATAAAAAGAACTGGCTTGATCTGCCCATGCGTTACCAGCCATATAAAAGGTTCCACGAAAAACTGGTGCGGTTCTTTTTGAAATAAGAAACTGTTCAGAATCATGCATAAAAAGATTTACACAAGTCAGATGTACAGATCCATTCTTTAACAGTTCCTAAGCATAGGATTCCTGACAAGAATACGGTACTCCGCAAAGAAGGGACTGTCGGAAAATCTGCCATTTCCCGGTAGCCCCTCTTTCTCTTCAGGATACGGGAAAATCCGTCCGCGGCGGCTTCTTCGTATCCTGTTTCACCTTCATATGGTTTCAAAAATGAATTGTTCAAAATACGCTTAAAATTTTATGCCACATCTTCCCTCAGCGTACTTTCATAACCGAGTTTCCTCAGACGTTCCTGAACAACCTCCGCATTTTTCAAATCCGTATTGGCCAGAAGTATGTACAACCTTTCCCCATTCATCAGGCCCATGTAGTCTGTCTGACGTATGTTGCAGGCTACCTGCGTGGAAACATCATCATAGCTTTCATAGCCCATATCGACCTCTACCAGCGCGCATTCCGTCAGTCCCTTCTCCTTCGCCTCCAGGAACGCATTGACCAGAATGGTAAATGCTTCCTCATTCAGCACATTGGTCCCTTCCATATAACGCTGCCTGCGGAACGTCGCCATATAGCGGCTTGCGCGCAGGATCGCGTTCTGGAGCAGCATCTCGATCACCGTCAGACGTTTTATCTCCTTCTGCGTTATTCGCTCAGACGGAATCCCCCAGAACATCAGGAATACCCGAATCTCTTCGTGATCGTATACGGCGCTTGCCATGAGCGGGAACTCTTCCGCCATAGACATATTCATATAAATCTGGCCGTTCTTCAGCGTATCATACATTTCTCCCATTGCCGTATATTTTATAGAATTGCCCAGCCTCCGCGCCTCCTGAGAGGTAGCGGAGCACAATCTGGCGTAATCCCGGTTCGCCACGGTATAGATTGCCACGTCCTTTGTATCCATCAGCTCCGACAAAATCTGTGCCGCATAAAAAAGGACTTCCTCCGTCGTATATTTTTCCAGGCCGGAGACAATCTCATAGACCTCCTCCAGGCTGTCCTTACCATGTTCATGAGGTACACGAAAAGCCTGGTCCGCCGCCTCACCGCTGTCATTGAAAAGCTTCTTTAATTCCGCAATCTCCCTGGCTTTTTCCTCCAGGAGCGCTCTCTGCTCCTCAATCTCCTGCTGCATCTCATCAATCTTCTGCTGTACTGCATCCCTTTCCGTCTTCTGTGCTTCTTCCGGATTCAATCCCATCAACCTCCCATATTCCCGCATGCTGTATAAAACTACAGGACATGCATAAAACTCATTTTCAACACCATTATTTTGCACTTCTTTCCTGAAAATGTCAAGAGCTAGTACAGCATTGCGTATATAATGGTGAATAATATGCCTGATATTTTTGTCAGGACAAGGCGGAGGAAAGAGGCGATGCGGTGGCATCGTTGATTGACGACAACGCAGTGCTGGCAGAAATAGCAGGTGCGGTATTCACCGTTAATTACACAATGCTGTACTAGATGGGAATCCGTTTTTCCACCTCATCCAGTACCTTTTGAAGCAGGCACATACATTTCTGTTTTAATGGTTTCTCCATTAAGTTTCTTCATTTACGAAATAACTCTTGCATTGTCAATTTTTCCGTGTATAATGGGGCATACGGGTCTTCTGCGGGATTTGCGGGAGACCCGTATAATAGAATGTAAATGAAAGGAGTCAAACTATGAGAAATGAAAAAATCAGCTGGGTGAATTTCTTTCGGACAGCGCTTACCATCGCTCTGCCTATCGCGTTTCAGAATTTTTTATCCACCACGGCAAGCATGGTAGATACCATCATGATCGGCAGCCAGGGTGAGTTGTCCGTAGCTGCGGTTGGGATCTGTTCCCAGATTTCATCTTTATTCTTTTCCTGCTACTTCGGGTTTGCAAGCGGAGGACTGCTGTTTTTCTCCCAGTATTGGGGCGCCCGCAATGAGAAGGGGATCAACCGTGTCTTTGGGCTTGCGCTGGTCTGTATGCTGGCTGTGTCCGTGCTCTTCGGCGGAGCCGCGGTCGCCAACCCGGAGTTTATACTGGAGATCTATACGGATAAGGCGAATATCATCGCCATCGGGGCTCCTTATATCCGAATCGTCGGCTTTGCCTATCCCCTGCAGGTCATCGCCATGATCATCAGCTTCCTGATGCGTTCTACTGAGCGCGTAAAGCCGCCTCTGATCAGTTCCATTCTTGCGCTGATCACCAACTTTATCCTGAACTGGATCCTGATCTACGGGCGTTTCGGCATGCCCAAGATGGGAGCAGCAGGCGCGGCAGTGGGGACTTTGGTATCAGGAATCGTAAATGTATTTGTGCTGTTCCTGTTTCTTGTAAGGGATAAAAAAACAGTTGTGCTGAGAATCAAAGATATGTTTTCCTGGAAGGATGGTTTTCTCAGGGAATACATGGGGAAATGTCTGCCAATCATCTGCAATGAATTATTTTACGGAATCGGACAGATGCTGATCAATATCGTCATCGGACATCAGTCCGAGTCAGCCATCGCAGCCATGGCTGCGTTCCGTGTGCTGGAAGGCTTTGTATTCGCCTTCTTTGCCGGCCTTGCGGACGCGTCCTCTGTGGTCGTGGGGAAGGAGGTCGGCTCCGGCCACCTTATGAGCGGTTATCAATATATGAAAAAATTCGCTCTGCTGTGTCCGGTGGTCACCTTCAGCATCTGCCTGATCGGCCTGCTGCTGAACGGGCCGCTCCTTTCACTGTTCGGTCTTGGGGCGGAGGCGATGTTTTTCGGCAAATATATGATCCTTATCTATCTGGCGGCCGGAACGATACGTACCTGCAACTATATCATGAACAGCTGCTACCGCGCCGGAGGGGAAGCCGTATTCGGAACATTGCTGGAGATCATATGCCTGTTTGTCGTAAGCGTTCCCGCAACATGGGCTGCCGGCATGATCTGGCATCTCCCGTTCCTTGCCGTATTCTCGTTCTTGTATACGGACGAGCTGATCCGGCTTGCCTTTGAATTGTGGTATACCAGGAGCGGAAAATGGATCAAGCCTGTGACCGAGATGGGCCGGGAGGCATTGCCGGGATTCCGGGCGGAGCTGGCAGCCAGGAAGGGACGTTCTTGAAGCAGGCTGTACCGTCTTGTTTCTCAACAACTGAGCCAATCGAGTAGGAAGTAGGTGATTAATTCACCTGCTATCCTGCTTGTTCAAGTCATAATAAGCTTTTGATATGCGATCGAATTGCTCTGATTCATCACAGTTCCGCCTCTCAAATACTATATAATCTAAAATGTAATTCATCACGTTCCCTCTCAATGTATTTGCTTAACTCTCAAAAGTTCTGCATATTTTAATAACCGTTTTCGTTGATATTCATTTTTGTATATTTCATTTATAATCTCTGCAATATCTCTTGATTCCAAGCGTACGATATCACAAACACTGCGTTCAATATCATAAATAGAGTAGCGGCCATATTCTGTTTCTATTTTTTTCAGACCAATCTCAAAATTATTTTTGGAGAAATAATGTCGCTTTACGGGAAAATTCATATTCAATACACTTCTGTCTGTTCTTTCTGTAGCTACTGATAAACAACCTGGCTCTGTTGCAATCGCTCCATGATAATAAAACGCACTATCCATACAAATAACAGCTCTTGGCGCACTAAGACATACTTCGATACATTTATAATCTAGCGGCTTATCATACCCTCTTCCGTTGATCCAGTAGACTCCATAACATATTTTTTCCAGATAACCGTCCTTTGTCAGAAATGCTATCTGACGATTTGAAAATCCTTCTTCAAGCAATTTCTGCGTCCTTACATAACCTTTATATTTTTTACAGATACTTTCTAATTTTATATATGTATTATCTCTCATGATTTATCTTCATCCTGTATTAATAAATTCATATCTTCTATTCGTTTGTCTTCTGTCAGAATTGTCATTTGATAAATCGCAATCTCATTCAGCTTTTCTATTCTTTCTTTTTGAGTTTTCCCTTCTTTTATCATAACAGAGTTTAAGCTTTCTAAATTTGTCAGGCAAACTAACTGTGCCCCGCTTGCATAATCTCTAATGTTCCCCTTTGATTTTGGATTCGCAAGTTCCCACTCTTTTGCGGTTGTTCCAAATAACGCTACATTTAGTATGTCCGCTTCAGATGCATAAATTCTGCTAATCATTTCTTTCGACAATTCTTTTGGAATTAAATTCTGTTTTATTGCATCTGTATGAATCCCATAATTAATCTTTGTTAAATTCCGTTTTATGTCCCAACCATATTGTTTCAATTCAAGTTCTTTTAACCGTTCAAATTCCTGAATTAAATATATTTTAAACTCAGGACTTATCCACATTCCAAATTCGAAGGCAATATCTTTGTAAGCAAATGTTCCACCATATCGTCCTGCATTTGCTTTCAAACCAATTGCATTAGTCTTCGCTACCCACTCTTTTACACTTATTTTGAATCGGTTAAGTCCTGCCTGGCTTTTAATTATGGCGAATTCGCCATAATTAAAAGTCGGATTATAAATCCTTTCCCAAATCCCCAAAAATTCCAGAGTATTTCTATTCCGAAGCCAATCTGAAATAAAAAAATCTCCATCTTTTGCTTTCAGCATATCTGTCAATGATATATAGTCTCTATCTTCAATTTTTTTCATAGATATTTCTGTATTTTTTACCACTAATTTTTTCATTTTAGACTCCAATTGTACGATTTGCATTTTTTATTACACATATTATCGCATTTTTATTTACACATGTCAACATTTTTTTAATATCTGCTTAAATCGGCAGACTATCCCTCACACACAGCGCCCCATACCCCACCTGCGGATTCGGATACACGTCAAACCCCGGCAGCTCCCGCGCCCCCCGCCTCAGATAAGCCTTCACCTTCTCCCCATACAGATAAGGATCATTCCCCTTCACGATCCCCTCTCATGTTAAGTTAATGTCACAAACTTTTTACTTTTCCCTACGCAAAATCCCCGGAAGCCGCTCCAGGCATAGCTTATTTTAACTGCCTGTGCAATGAGACTGCTTTAAGAATTCCGTGCGCAATCAGAACCATTTTCTTCTCTTGCCCGGATCAGTTCATTGATCTCCTCTGCCTGGATTTCCTGCCGCTTACGAAAATACCAGAAGATAAACCCATCAATAAATAAAAAGCTTACCGTAAAAGACACAAAGATGGAAACATCCATGCCCTTCCAGAAGAACATCCTGGAAATAAACAGTGACAGCAGATACAACACCACCGACTCTGCTATGCAGTAATGACTCCATTTCCGGAATTCTATTCTGCTGATCAGCGCATCTATGAGCTGGCATGCAGCAATCCACACAAACAAAATCAGTGGGAAGGAGGAAACTTCATTCCCCCACAGCAGATCAAGCCCCCAGTTTGCAAGCACAATCAGGGTAAAGCAGATACAGGTAGACGGAATCCGGTTCCATAAAAGATTTTTCATAAATTTTCTCCTTCCTGTTTTATTAAATGAAATGCCTGCCCATACTCAGTCCGTCCGCTTTTGGAAACAGTCAGATTTGCCTGCGCAATCCAACGCAGAAGAGTTTCCCTTGTATCCACAGAAATACAGTCATCAATCCGACTGATATCCAGTTGATTGCCCTGGATATATTTCATAACCAGTTCTCTGTCTTCCTCAAGCTTTTTCAAATATTGGTTACGCTGTGCAAGTTTCTCCAACGCTTTACTTTCAAACCCAGATTTATGTATTCTTGGTTTATAAGTTCTTGTATGGGGCTTCAGTTCATATTCCGATGGCAGTTCATCAAACACGCTGCTGTTTATACTATCCGTAGAACGCGAACAGTTTACTTTAAAATACCGCACATGCTGTATTCCAAATATATGTGCCGAAAGTTTATGTGCCTCTTCCACATTTTTGCACTGTACAAACATCTGAATAAATTTCTTATAATCTTCCTTACGGCTGATTCCCCAATTTTGTATCTGTACGATTAAGGCGGCATTCTGTATAATTTTCCGTATAACATCGTCAGTAATATCCATTACTTTCTGACTTTCGCTTGGATGCTTATCCGTCGGAACAAACCAATCTGACAGGCTCTGCCATTTTCCGTAAATATTTTCTCTTATCGCATTCACTCTTAAATCCTGGATTTCCGAATCTGGATGTGGGATTGCCAGTTCACTGTCAATAACCCTCTCCAATACCCCGTCTACCATCTGTTGCGGCAAATTCTTAATTATATTTTCGATACGTATGGATTTATTCTGAAGCTGTTGCACAAGCTCTTGTAAGTAAGAAATAAACCGATCCTTATGTACGACAAATTCAATGGATTTGAGCACCTTATCTGATTTACCTGAATAAAATTCTCTCAAATAATCCTGATAATTCCGGTTTAATCTCTTAAAATCTTCCTGTAGATTGCTCCACCACTCATTCACCACTTTCAGTTCCTGGCGGTCTATCTGTTCCATTTTATTCAAGGCATTTTCAATCCTCACAAAATAATTCATGGACAGATTACCACTGTCCATAAAAAGATTTTCAAGCTTTACCATCATTCTCTCTATCTCTACTGCATATTCTGACATCGTATAACGGTACTGCTTTTTTTATATTCCGCAATCGTATAAACCCTTTTCGGGTCTTGGAGCGGAGTAAGATTTTTCCATCCAACCAACGCCTCCAAATCTGCTTTCAACTGCTCCATATTATAATCTGAAAACTCCGGGTACTCCTTAAGCAACTCTAACACATCTTCCTTATATAATTGAAAGTGCATTTTTTCGTACTCTATAAAAAAAATCCGCATTATGCGCCTGTATTGCGGAGCATTACCGGCAGACAAGTATACGGTTTCCTGGATTGATTCCAAATATTTCAAATTGTAATCCCCCTCCATCCTCTCAAACGGACGCATCCGTATCACTTCATTCATCCTGTGTCCGCAAATTCAATCTTATAAGATATCTACATTCTTTCACGCTGTCTGAAACTCAGTAAACAACTCTGCTTCTTCAATGTTATCTTTGTTTAAATTTCAAACATATGAACAATATCACTTACACGGTTGTATACCTCAATAAAATCCGGTTTATTTTTTATGCCCTTCATTTTACCATATGCTTCTTCCAATTCAGAAAATCGTATTTTATATTCCTTAAAATCTCCAAGTACTCTGCCCGACTCTTTCCATATTCGATGCAATTCATCCGCATCAATTTTCATAATAAAAGACATCACATATATATCTAAAACATCTTTTGTTCTTCTACACACATTTCCACTTGAAATTGCATAAATTTTATCCGACAGCATTTTTGATAAGCTGGCTCCTTTAATAGCCACTCCATTCATATAAGAAATATATGATTTACAAAATCGGTTTTGTCTAATGCTCAAATCAATACTTGCAATCTTTTCTCCTCTCTCATTGCTAATTTTGAATCCTGCTGACTTCCTTTCCCCAAACACTCTGACGACTTGAATATTTAAAGAAGAATCCACTTTATTTACAGCATTTTGCAACGCTTTTTCTATTTCCTTCATTGTCGGTAATTCTCCGACCCAGTCTCCATCAATATCTCTGGTTGCCCGTTCTACCTTTGATGGATTGTTATTTTTAATTGCAAGATTAAGAACCATTGCTCCTTTGAAGACAATTGGTACACCTGCATTTCCCAGCTCTTCCATAACTCTATATAGAAAATCCATCAACTCCAAATATGTCACCTACTCTTCATAATATTCTATTGCCCACACTCTGTACTTTTCAAATCTTGATTGCAAACGCGCTGGTATCACTAGTCCTTCAAAACTTTCATTATTCTCTTCATAATAATTTGCCAGACTTTCTGTAATAATCTGTTCATCACCATTTTGTTCAAGAAGATCTATAATGGTCTGGCTTACTGTTGTACATTTCAACCCATTGCGTTCTTCATACTTAAGAGTCTCTAAAGAAGGCACCAAAGTCTGTTCAGTTCCTTCAATATTTTGTTTTTTATCAACAAAAATCTGCACTACAGATCTATATCCACCATTCGTTAATCCCAAAAAGTCTGCCGCTGTATCAAATGCCAGTACGCATCTCACATTAGCTAATAACCTTCTCAACTGGTCATTATACGTTATAACAGCCATTCTCGATACCTCCCTAATGGTTTTAGTATATCATTATTTTATAAAACTGAGAAGAATATGTTTTCATTTTCTTAATTTCAATAAAATTTTTCAAACCGGCAGACTATCCCTCACACAAAGCGCCCCATACCCCACCTGCGGATTGGGATACACATCAAACCCCGGCAGCGCCCTTGCCCCTCTCCTAAGATAAGCCTTCACCTTCTCCCCATACAGATAAGGATCATTCTCGTTCACGATCCCCCACTCCATCAGCAGCGCCACACCCCCTGTCACAAACGGCGTCGCAAACGAGGTCCCCGTCACCGGAGCATATCCGCCCCCTGCCGCCGCAGTCATCACGTTGACTCCAGGAGCCGCCAGGTCCGGCTTAAATGCCGTCATATTTTCATACCCCGCCGCATACTCCGTCCGGGCGCCCCTTCCGGAAAAGTCCGCATACGTAAAGTTCAGGGCATCATATGCCCCCACCGTCACAACTCTGGACGCAGTGGACGGAATCGTAAGCGTAGCCCCGCTTTCCGGATATAAAAATGCCGTTCCTATATTCAGCACTCCCTGGCTCGGAAGCCACATCTCATATTCTCCATTCACAATCTTCCTGGGCGTCAGTATGATCCTCCAGACTCCGCTGTCGATATAGGACTGCCTGGGAAGAAAATCTATGAAGATCTCCTGCCGCACACTATAAGGGCTGGGCTCTCCATAGTATAGAAGGATCTCCGTATTTCCCAGCACAAATCTCTGGGAGCCTAATATCTCCTGAATCGGTCCCACGCGGACACCGGAAGGGCTGACCAGGGAAATATCCACCTGATCCACATAAGACTTCCAGATCTGCACATTCAGCGCAGGTTCATTGCTCTGCACTCCAAGCTGCACCTCTTCCTCCTGGTTCTCACGCATCCGCCCTGCCGTATGCCCGGCGCTGGTCCCCTCATTTCCGGTGCCGACGCAGAACACACTCTTCCAGTAATTCGAAATATCATCCAGGAAATGTTCCACTAATGATGAGCCGTCGTGCGCCCCATAGGTATTTCCAAAGCTGATATTCACCGCCACCGGCATCCGCAGCTCCAGAGCTTTCTTGATCACATAATCAACTCCCTGCATCAGTTCTGTCGTTCTGGGAAATCCATCCGCCCGGGGGCTGCCCATCTTGACGATCAGCAGTTCGCTTTCCGGAGCCACGCCGGCATATTGTTCCGCCACGGCTGAGCTGTCGGAACGATAGCTGATTCCCGCATTGCTTCCTGCATCCTCCGGCATATCCGGCAGCCCCCCGTTTTCCCCATTGCGGGCATTTCCTGATGCCATATACTGCCGTCCATTCCCGGCCGCAATCCCGGCCACCGCCGTACCATGTCCGGAGGAATCCCGGCTTGGCACGATCCGGTTTCTCTCCTGCAGGCTTTCCGCCGATAATGCCTCATTGATCTGTTCCTGTGTATATTCCGTTCCTATCGCATACCCCTCGGGAGGGCTCCCGGCAATCGACTGGTCCCATAATGCACGGATCCTCGTCGTACCGTCCGGATTGCGGAAATCCCACAGGCTGTAATCAATTCCGCTGTCTACGATCGCTACGAGAACGCCTTTTCCCCTTAAGGAAAAAGGAGCCTGCCGAACCGGATTGACACAGGAAACTCTTTTTCCGTTTGCCACCTGGAAAAATAACCGCTTCGGCTTTTCGATATACTCGACCTCCGGAATCCTGACCAGCTCAGGGATCTGGGATTCCCGTATCACAATGACCGCATATTCATTGGCCATCTCCGTTACAGACTCCGCAATCAGACGAACTTCATTCAAATTGCCGGAATATTTGATGATCAGATCCCACTCCCGGTCAATCGGGTCATATCCCACATCCAGCTCCAGTGATTTCCGCCGTTCCTCCTCTGAAGCATCCAGAGCAAGATTTAACTGATTATCTGCTTTCTGACTATCCATAAATGCACCGCCGCTTTTCACACACTCTCCTTTACAATATGCCGGATTTATACAAAATGCGAATCCATATCCTCCGATCTTCTGAAATCCCTCCGCATACTGAAAAACGAAGCTGTCGGGAAATGGCTGGGACCGATTAGGCATCACAGCAAGAGATTTTACAAAAATGCCATTTCCCGACGGCCTCATCCGTCCTTTACCAATGTGAAAACAACACTCCCGCAAGCGGTGACAATACGATCATGATCATCGAAAAGGTAAATGATTCCATAGAAATCAAGGTTGCCCTCTGCTCTGACGGAAACATATCCTGCAGAATCGTATTGGTTCTGACCTGAAGTGCGTCATCGCTGAGCGCGGCGGCAAAGCCTCCTGCGGTCATAAGCAGATACCTTCCGGAATGCTCCGCCAGTACACCGCAAAGCACAAGTGACGCAGTTATCGCAAATACGCTTCGATACCGCAGCTTCTTACATCTGAGTATGAGTCTCGCGCCGAGTATGCCGCCCAGCTGCATGAAAAACAGTGTGAAGCCAAGCACATGCCCCGGCATACCGGCCTTGGGCAGCTTTGCCTGAAGAAAAAATAACAGCAAAACATCAACCGCCCCGACCATCGAATTGCAGAACATGAGAAGCACGGCACGCTTTGCCTTTTTCATAAAGCCAAGGCTCATGAGAAAACAGGACACAAGCTCACTCCTGATGGCAAATAGAGCGGTTCGGAATTTCCGGCTCCTCATGGCAGAGCCCGGCTGCGGACTCCTCCCATTTTTCTCATGTTCGCAGCATCGAACCTCGCTTAAGGAACGGAGTACCCACATTTGCGCAATCCCGATCAGCAGATCCGCCCCATATGCCGCCTGATATCCGATAAAAAGCGCGAAGCCGGCACATAGCGTAGAGATTCCGCCGCAAAGCCGATATAAGATCAGCTGATCTGACGCATACTTTTCATAGCGATCTTCCTGTTCCTCTGATTTCAGCGAATCGTAAGCCAGCGCCTCCCCTGACCCTGACGAAAAATTATAGCTTGCTGCCTGGAACATCATGGATATACATATCATCCATAAATTGCCGGAAACTATCATCATGATATTACCGGTCATCCTCATCATGCTGCTGACGATCAGCATATTTTTTCTTCCGAATACATCGGCAAGGACACCTGACGGAATTTCCAATATCAAACTGGTGATATGAAATACAGTTTCCGCAAAGCCTATTTCAACCAATGTATAACCCCGTGCCGCAAGAATCGCCACCCACGCGCCTGTCAGGGACAGACTGCCGAGTACAGTCGATAGATACAATCTCGTTATTTGTTTTTGTATATTCTGCATAAAAAAATCTCCTTAACTGTAATTTTAGAATCGTTAAGGAGATAATGTGCCTGTTATAAATCCGATGAATGAAAAACAGAAGCTGTCAAAAATCCTGCTTATAGATTCCTGTTCTTCTGCAAATCTTCCTGAAAAAAGGCGCACTATCCCCGCAAAGCAGTAAAATGTTACCTTTTTTCAGTTGCAGATTTGTCATTTTCCAGAACATAAAATCCAGCCTCTCTTTTCCTATCTGTGTTAAATGATAGCACAAATGCCGCGGTTTGCCAAGATGCAAAATGATCCTCCGCATAACGAAAATGAGCGAAACCGCATTCATTTCTTTCCGATAAAATGCAGACTGCACACCAAAAGCAGCGGCAATCTGCAAAAAATATACTAATTCTTCCCTTTATATGGAGCAAGCTCATAAGGCAGGAAATACCCCTGCTCATGGTGGCAGGACGGGCAGGATGAAGGAGCCTGCTTTCCTTCGAAAATGTATCCGCAGTTTGTGCAGATCCATTTCCCGGTATTTTCACTGGCAAAATATTCGTTCTTTTCCAGCATCTCGGCCACCTGCGCAAAACGGAGCTGGTGAGTCCGTTCTACTTCCGCGATCAGAGAAAAAGCAGATGCGGCTTCCAGGAAGCCTTCTTCCTTGGCAACCCTGGCAAATTCCTGGTATACGTCGTCCGCCTCTTCCTTTTCATTGTGCTCCGCGGCCCGGATCAGCTGTGCAAGGTCTTCCTGCTGGTCCACCGGATATCCTCCGTCAATAAAGATCGTCTCTCCCGACAGGCTTTTCAGCAGTTCATAATACCGCTCCGCATGGGCGCGTTCCTGCTCTGCCGTGTACTCAAAAATATCCGCGATCGAATACATTTTCATCTGCCGCGCTTTTTCCGCGCCTAACGTATAACGGTTTCTTGCCTGGCTCTCCCCGGCAAATGCCCGCATCAGATTTTCTTTTGTCTTGCTTTCCTTAAAATGAACAGCCATAGAACAAACTCCCTTTCTTTTTCTATCTTTCGATAAGTAGTCTGTCCCATGGCTGGAAAAATATACTTCAAAATCCAATATTTTCTATCATTCGGCGGGACTCCGCCGTTTTGCATTTCAAAATCCGGCCCGCAGAAGCCGCAAAAGGCATCAATTGAATCCGATCAGCCTTCTTGCGACGCTGTACGCCATGGAAGATACCTTTCTCCCGGACCTTCCCGGCAGATTCATGGTCTGTCCCAGGATACCATAGCGGATCTTCAGGAAAATCTTATAATCCATCTGCCGCAGATATTTCCACAATTCTTTTTTCTTCTGAAGGTTCTCCGCATTTTTAGAGCGGATACATAATATGGAAGATACCGTCATCATGATCGCCAGATAATTGATCATATATTTCCTGAGCTTCTTGCTCCCGATCAGGCGCAGGTCGTACATGGATATCATGCTCTTTGTCACATAGATCTGCTGGTCCACACGGCTGATCATGATCTTCTCATTCACAGACTGGTCTTCCCTGCCGATAAAATACCGGTAAAAATCCACGTCCAGATAACACAGCAGGCGCACATGGGGGAGCGGATAGTAGACATAAATGTTGTCTACATAAAACGTATGCTTCGGCAGCTTTAACTGACAGAGCTTGAGCATCTCTGTACGATACATGACCGAATGCATGAGGATATACTGATCCAGATGGAAGCTGCCGATATCGTCCCACCGGAAGATCTCGTTCTGCGGAAGGACATTCCGGTAATGGATGATCTTCTTGTGTTCCATCCCTGCTTTTTCATAGACATAATTGGATACGATCATGTCCACCTCAGACCCTTCCCGGACAAATCCCCTGATCACCTCCAGAAGCTTCATCAGGGAATCCTCGTCTACCCAGTCGTCGCTGTCCACGACCTTGAAATATTTTCCGGAAGCATGGGACAGTCCGGAATTCACCGCATCCCCATGTCCGCCGTTCTCCTTATTGATCACTTTCACAATAGACGGAAACCGTTCCGCATACTGCTTCCCGATCTTCTTCGTCTTATCTGTAGAACCGTCATTCACGATCAGGATCTCCACGTCCTCACCTGCCGGCAGGATAGAATTGATCGCTTTTTCCATATACGCTTCCGAATTATAGCATGGAATCGCAAACGTGATATACTTCATTTTTTAATGTTCTCCCTTCACTCTCCGCTTTCCTGTCATTTCCTCCACCACAAGCTTCATCGCCGTTGTTCTCGGAACCGCCTTTGTGTGAAAATCAAAATGCGTTTCGTGGTAGTGGTCTGTCATGATGGTCAATGCTTCCATCTTCTCTTCTTCAGATACGATCTCTACTTTTCCTCTTCCGATCACGCTCTCATACTCCATCGTGCAATACCCCTTCTCTTCTGAGGAAACCAGCCTGTGCGAACAGTCCATCTCAAAGGAGGCACGGCTGTCCTTCTTGATCAGCTCGTATTTTTTTCCTTTCTCCGCTCCATGAAAGTACAGCGTCACTTTTCCCTCCTGCACCTTCACTCCGAAATTCAAAGGCAGTATATACGGATATCCCTCGTCATTCAGCGCAAGCCTGCACACATCGCATTGTTTCATGATCCTGATCATTTCATTCACATCTTTTACTTCTCTGTCAGCTCTTCTCACTTGTATGGCCCTCT
>Ga0137308_100406_pt1 | contig 74461 bp, 78 predicted proteins | sample Inofrocosms_June_FD_97181 | JGI IMG/M metagenome (GOLD analysis project Ga0137308, IMG submission 97181) | Mouse cecal microbial communities from Vienna, Austria - N-Acetylneuraminic and N-Acetylglucosamine D2O microcosms_June | ecosystem: Host-associated > Mammals > Digestive system > Large... | reverse complement strand
AAATTACTGGGGACCTATGTACTCGGCCTTGCCGAATCCGAGGATCAGGACGAAAATGGTATTTAAAAACAGCAGGCCAAATCCGAAACCGGTACCCTGCCCAAAAGCCTTGGCAAGCTTAAAGAGCATGATGATTGCGAAAACAAATCCCACACAGGGGATAAATGTAAGCAGAAACAGCCAGCCGTTGCCCCAGGCGATGTCGTACATGCAGTACATATTGTAAAAAGGGATCAGGCAGGCCCATCCGGGCTTTCCAGCTTTTACGAATATTTTCCACATGGCAACCAGCGTAAGCACTGCGATAACCAAAACAAAAATGGAATAAACAAGCATAACGCCGGCACTGGCTGCCGCATAAGCGGCATCATAGTTGTCGTACATCTCAGAATCCTCCCTTCATTAAGAATAATTTACAAAGATTATATTATTATAAAATAGACAGATTGTCAATTTATAAAAAATTAACAATTAAATAGGTGAATTTTGCAAATCCCGTGTCAATTCAGGTAAAGGATATCCTGTTTTTCTGAAAGTTCATGGAAACTTATTTCCCGGCTGCCACATTCCCTTTTCAGGCTCAGGGCCGATATCCGGCGGTTGCGGGCAGTGCTGAAGTAATAAGTGAGACTTTCGGCGCAGCAGACACTGATGCACAGTGTCTGTTCATAGTCGTTCTGGTCGGGGGACGCCTTCATAATCCCTTCCGGGATATCCACGGATGCGAAACAGTGGAACATTTTGGTGACGCCGTCCAGTTCATCCCTGCCCTTTACCGCAAAATTTTTTGTCAGTGCCATCCGCACGAACCGGGAGGGAGAGGAGTAGTCTCCCGGCAGTCCGAAACCGCCCCCGGTCCCGCTGCCGAAGCAGGTGAATTCGCTTCCGAGGATCTCCTTTGGCGGGGTGTGGAGGTTGGTTACGGAAAGGTAATTCCTCAGATTTGTTCTGTGCCATGGATAGTCCGGACTGTTGGTCATGACGCCCAGGCTGTCCCGGTGGATGCGGATACCCTCTTCGGATGGCTCGATAATTACGGCCCTGCCCGTGGTGTCCGAGAAAATATAGTGGACTTCCATGACGTGGCCAAAGATTTTTTCTCTGGTCAGGTTGAGGAAGGGGATGCGCCCGATCACTTCCTCCACGCCGGAACACTGGCCGAGGAGATAACCGATGAGAAAACCGGGATGGATGTTGAGATTCCTGCCGTTTCTCTGCGTGTCATAGACGGCATAGCCGGGGAAATTGAGAAGAGCGCCCATAAGCCCCTTTTCATTGATGCCGTCCACCATAACGGGAGTGTGAAGTCCCGTAACCGCCATTCCTGCGCAGGCATATTTTGTGACCACGGCATGACTGCTTTGCTGGCAGATTTCCGTTTTCATCCGGTATCCGCAGGGGATATGTGCGATTCGGTTTTGTTTAAGGTCTCCAAACTGATCGTAGGTTCTTCCAAGTAAATGGTTTCCGTCTTCGGTCTCCCAGGTAAAGCTGCTGCAGCCAAAGGTCATTTTCGCTCCTCCATTTTCGTTTTTGGTCTTTTCCTTAAGTATATGCAGGCAGATCCCATCTATTCGTGCCTGATTCTGACATTTCGTGCCCGGAGGCAGACGCACGGTGCAGTCTGTGTTATAATCAATTTGTTTGACGGAGGATAAGTTTGGAAGCGGACTTCCAAACTTTTTATTCCTGCGGGCAACGAGCCAAGCGGGCATGCTTGCATGCACATTTGGCGACTGCCGCAGGGGTCAATACCCCGCAGTTCTGCTGCGCTGCAAGTTTGATGCCCCGTCAGCTTGCTGCGGGGTATTTGACTGGAACAGTATCGCAAGCGGAGGAATCGCAATGATTGAAGTGAATGAATTGAGCAAGACCTACAGGATCCATGTGAAAAAGCCAGGGCTTAAGGGTGCGTTTGAGAGCCTTGTCCACTCACGGCAGGAGATAAAGACAGCGCTTGACCATGTCACGTTTCAGGTTCGGGAAGGCAGTGCCGTCGCCTGCATCGGTGAAAACGGGGCGGGGAAATCCACGCTGATCAAGCTTCTGATCGGGATTCTGACGCCAACCCAGGGGAGCGTGAGGGTTTTCGGAGGCGACCCGAAGAAGAGAGGGCAGGAATATTTGCGGCAGATCGGCGTGGTATTCGGGCAGAAGTCCGGTCTTTGGACGGATATTCCCGTGATCGAGAGCTACCGGGCGGTTCAGGTTTTGTACAAAGTGGACAAGCGCGAATTTGAAAGCAATTTTGAGAAAGTCGTGGAGCTTCTCGAGCTTTCGCCTGTCCTGAATTCCCCGCCGAGAAAGCTGTCCCTTGGCCAGCGCATGAAGGCGGATATCGGTATGGTATTTCTGCACGGCCCCAGGCTTTTGTATCTCGACGAGCCCACCATCGGACTGGATATCAATGTCAAGCACACAATCCGGACCTTTCTGCGGCAGATGAACCAGGAAAAGAAAGTCAGCATTTTTCTCACCAGCCACGACCTCGACGATATCGACGAGATCTGCGACGATACCATTGTCCTGTCCGGGGGCAGGCTGGTCTATACGGGCTCTCTGAATGATCTCAAGCACCATTATGTCCATGACAAAATAGTCAAAGTGGTTGGAAAGAAGCTGCGGGAGATCGATCATGTGCTGCCGAATGTGAGAGCCGTCCAGGAGGGACGGACCACGAAGATCGTATACAGGGCCAGTGAGTATTCCTCACAGCGGATGCTCGGCGCACTGTCCACATGTTTTCAGATCGAGGATATCACCATACAGGAGCCGGATATTGACGAAGTGGTTTCACGGATTTTTGACAGGGGAATTTAAGGTTGATTGTTCCTTTCAAACGACTTATTGACGCAGTATCGTAAGTATGGCTTGTGGTATGCAGGGAGATAACTATGAAAAAATTTTTCACATTGACGGGAATATCCATACAGAAGCTTATGTATTACAAAACCAGCTTTTTCCTGAATCTGCTCACGCCCTTTCTCACGCTGGCGGGCCAGTTCCTTTTGTGGAATGCGCTCTACGGCCTGCAGGGCGCCGGCAGCATCCGGGGAATGACGAGACAGGAGATGTTTACCTATGTCCCCATCGCCTTTGTCCTGAACAACCTTCTGAGCTGGACCACGGAAAATGCGCTCTCCCGGGAGATACGAAACGGGACGGTGGTGGCAAGATGTATCCGGCCCGTATCCTTTCTCAGCCAGGCGGTGGCGGCCTTTGTGCCGTCCCTGATCCTTTCCGTCCTTCTGCGGATCCTGCTGGTCGAAGTTTTCAGCCTGCTGTGTTTTTTTACTACAGGACATTTTGGAATTTCATGGACAAGGATCGCGCTGTGCGATTTCTTTTCGGGAGCGCTGATTCCGGTTTCCCTGTTTCCGGGATGGCTTGCCAGGATCACCTATTTAACGCCTTTCCCCTATATGGTACAGGTTCCGGCTGCCGTGCTACTGGGGAAAGAATTGCCCGCCGGGCTTTTGCAGACCTTTTTTTTGCAGATTTTCTGGATCGGCGTTTTTCTGTTTGTGCACTGGCGCCTGTTCAGGCGTATTCGGTATAATATGAACATTGCGGGAGGATGAAAAATGATAAGAATCTATCTCAAAATGAAAGAGCAGTATATCAAGACCGAGATGGAATATACGTTTAATTTCTGGATGATGCTGATCTCGGGAGTGGTGACAAGGCTTGTCGCCATGGCGGTTCCCTTTGTGATCTATAAAAGCCTTCCGGATATTGGAGGATGGAAGGAGGACGAGATCTATCTGATTATGGCGCTTCTTTCCATCAGCGACGGCGCCTGCAGCGTTTTCTTTGAGGGAATCTGGAAGATCCCAGAGATGGTTTTTCACGGGGAGCTGGACAACGTCCTCTCAAGGCCCGTCTCCCCGCTGTTTCAGATTCTTTCCTATGGTCTTGGGCTGCAGGGGCTTGCGGTTCTGGCCTTCGGGATCGTGATGCTGCTTGTCAGCATCGTAAGACTTGGACGGTTTCGGCCGGCAACTCTGGTTCTGTGCGCTTTTTTCGTGATATGCGGGATAGCGATCTGCATGTCGGTGTATCTGATTGGGAACAGCCTGGCTTTTTGGTTTGACACGGGAGGAAGAACCACCCTGCCCTATGCCATTGTGAAAATCGGGGATTATGCAAAGTACCCGTCCAGTATTTATCCGCTCTTCATGCGCCTGATCCTGCTGTTTCTGATTCCTTTTTCCTTTATCGGGGAGATCCCGGTGCGGATTCTGCGGGGAGAGAATGCGCTGCCGTATGGGGGAGGGCTTGTTGTGATCAGTATCGTGTTTGTCGTGGTCTCAAGAGTCTTCTTCTATCGGGGGATTCGGAAATACGAGAGCATGGGTATGTGAAAATATATCAATAAAATTGATTAAAATAACCCCTTGATAAGATCAAGAAAGTATGATACTATTTAAACCACGAAGCGAAACAGAATATTTCAAATGCGAGGAAGAGGAGCAGTAGCGGGAAGCGGGAAAGCAGAGAGCTGCCGTAGGGTGCGAGGCAGCCGGAAGCGGAACGTGAACTCACCTTGGAGCAGCTGCCTGAAGATGGATGAAGGTATTTTTTCGATTCCATTGCGTAGGCGCAGACGTAGGGGCCCGACGTGAATGGGGAGGGCATGACAGTGCCCGGAGAGTGTGCGGTTTTTGGCCGCAAAGCAGAGTGGTACCGCGCAGGATTTGCGTCTCTGCAAAAATGTCGGAATGGCGTTTTTGCAGAGATTTTTTATGCACACGGGCGCCCAGATGAAATATGTCAGCAGAGCTGACGGGTGCCCGGCGCACGAGCAGGGAGAAAATTTCCCCTGCTCGATTGCGAAGGGGTGTGTAAGGAAAATTGCTGCTGCCGTGATTTAATGATAGGAGGAGAATAAAAATGAATGCAGCCGAGAAATACGGAAAATCTTATTTTATGCCCCCGGTGACAACTTATGACTGGGTGAAGAAGGACACCATAGAGAAGGCGCCCATCTGGTGCAGCGTGGATTTGCGGGACGGAAACCAGGCGCTCATCGAACCCATGAATCTGGAGGAAAAGCTGAAGTTTTTTGAGATGCTGGTGGAAATCGGCTTTAAGGAGATTGAGGTGGGCTTTCCGGCAGCCTCCGATACGGAGTACAACTTTATCCGGGCGCTGATTGAGAGGGATATGATTCCACAGGACGTGACCATCCAGGTTCTGACCCAGGCCAGGGAACATATCATCAAGAGAACCTTCGAGGCGGTCAAGGGCGCGCCCCGGGCAATCGTCCATCTGTATAATTCCACCTCGGTGGCCCAGAGGCAGCAGGTGTTTGGCAAGAGTAAGCAGGAGGTAACGCAGCTGGCGGTGGACGGCGCCAGACTGTTAAAGCAGCTGGCGGACGAGACGGAGGGAAACTTTACCTTTGAGTACAGTCCGGAGAGCTTTCCGGGAACGGAAGTGGATTATGCACTCGAGGTGTGCAACGCGGTACTGGACGTGTGGCAGCCGGTGAAGGAAAATAAGGTGATCATCAATATCCCCACAACCGTGCAGATCGCCATGCCTCATGTGTTTGCCTCCCAGGTGGAATATTTCCACAAGAATCTGAGATACCGGGATGCGGTGACGCTCAGCGTGCATCCCCACAATGACCGGGGCTGCGGGGTGAGTGATGCGGAGCTTGGCGTGCTGGCGGGCGCGGACCGGGTGGAGGGAACTTTGTTTGGAAACGGCGAGCGGACAGGAAACGTGGATATCGTCACGCTTGCCATGAATATGGTCTGCCACGGCGTGGAGAGCGGACTCGACTTTTCCGATATCTCCCGGATTCGGGAGATTTACGAGACCCTTACGGGCATGCATGTAAACGAGCGCTCGCCCTATGCGGGGGACCTGGTGTTTACGGCCTTCTCCGGTTCCCATCAGGACGCCATTTCCAAGGGCATGGCCTGGTGGAAGGAGAAAAAGAGCGGCGGAAGATGGGAGGTTCCCTATCTTCCCATTGATCCCCAGGATCTGGGTCGGGAGTACGAATCCGATGTGATCCGGATCAACAGCCAGTCCGGCAAGGGCGGGATTGCCTTTATCCTGAAACAGAACTTCGGAATGGCTCTTCCCGACAAGATGAAGGAAGAGGTGGGCTATCTGATGAAGGGCGTTTCGGACCGGAAGCACAGCGAGCTTTCCCCGGACGATATTTACCAGATTTTCAAGGACAATTATATTGACCAGAGGGAAACCTTTAACATACCAGAGTGCCATTTTAAGCAGATTGACGGCGGAATTACGGCAGAGGTGACCATTGAACAGAACAAGGAGCGCAGGGTGATCGGGACCTCCGGAAATGGACGGCTTGATGCGGTCAGCAATGCCGTGAAGCTGTACTTTGGCGTGAGCTACGAGCTCTCCGTCTATGAGGAGCATGCGGTCTCGAGAGGATCCTCATCCAAGGCGGCGGCCTATGTGGGGATCATGAAGGACGGAAAAATGTACTGGGGTGTGGGAATCGACGAGGATATCATCAAGAGCTCCATTGCGGCCCTTGTCTCTGCGGGAAACAAGCTCGCCCAGAGCGAGAATATCACGGAGGGCAGGAAAGAGCGGATAGTGGATATCATGAATTATCTGAAAAACCACTACAAGGATGTGACGCTGGATGAGCTTGCGGAGAATTTTAGTCTTTCCAAGCCGTATCTATCCAAATATATCAAGGAAAACGCAGGAATCACCTTCCAGGAGGCGGTGAAGAAAGCCAGAATGAAGAAGGCCAGAACCATGCTCAAGGATTCGAATCAGACCGTGGAGAACATAGCGGCGACCGTGGGCTATGACAACGTGGAACACTTTAACAGGCTGTTCAAGAAGACCTACGGCATGACGCCGGTTCAGTTCAGAAGGGAGAGCCGGTAAGGGCACGCCGGAAAAAGAAGAGGGGGCATCCGCCGCAGCGGATGCCCCTTTTGTCAATACACATCCGCCGCAAGCTGCAGCCAGCACCTGGCGGATGTGGTCCAGACCTCCTTGTAGGTTGCGTTGTTTTCCATGGGCCAGAAGGGGATATCCTCGTTGCCTCTGGTCTCGATGCCGACGGGAATGCTGCCGGCCATCTCGCCGTTTAAAGCGCCGTACTGCTGGGCAAAATTGCTTCCGGCCCCGTAGACCAGAGACTGGCCGAAGGGATTTTTGCCAAATGTCCAGTAGAGCTGGTCCCGGGCGATCCGTATCAGGTCGTCATCCTTAAAATAGCGGCCCAGGATGGAGGCGGCCTTGCCGGAGGCTAAATGAACCGCCGTATTTCCCCGGAAGGAGAACCAGACGGGAAAATGGCGCAGGCAGTAGTTTTCGTCCAGGGCAATGCCTGTGGAGAGCTGCTTTTTGTAATTCGCATGATCCTCCTGCCAGGTGGTCATCAGATGCAGAAGAGGAAAGGTTTCCTGATCCAGGTATTCGTCCGTTTTGTGGATACCGGCCGGGAGCATGCCGTAGGGCATGGAATAGGAATAAATCCCTTTCAGGTAATCTCCGTACCGCTTCATGGAGGCTTCCCACTTCGGCCGTTCGGCGCCGGAGGGCTGGGTCTGGCAAAGGGCCTCAAGGGCCTGCATGAAGAGCTGTTCCCTGGACTGGTGGTTAAAGTGGACAATGGATCTGCGGTCCGGATCCCGGTAGAAGAACCCGGAAAGAGGAGCGCCCGTATTTCCCGTCTCCTGGCAGGAGAGCATCAGACGGGCATATTCTGCGGCGTATCCGGCATAGGCAGGCTCGCCCTTGCAGGCGTAAATCTGCGAGGCGGCCCAGCTGGCCGCCGCCCAGTACAGGGAGAGGCTGCTGCCATAGGAGTGTTCATAAAAGCTGGGAAGTTCCATGCCCTCTTTTGCAAAGTGCGCTCTGGCAAACCGGTAATCCTCGCAGGCGGCGTCAAAAGCCTTTTGAGAGAGCGGATGATCCGTTTCGGCAAGTACCCGGGAAGCGAAGGCCTCCACCCCTGCCATCATGAAATTTTCAAAGGCGTGATTGTGTACCCTGGCGTCGCAATCGTCCATGTTTCCGATCAGGCCGTCGCTGAAACGGCGGATTCCGGCGCTGGTGGCCCGGTATCCATCGCCAAAGCGCATCCGAAGGACGAAATCCAGTCCCCAGACGGCTTCCTCCAGAAGCCGCCAGTAGAGCTGCGGCTCTTCCTTCCGGATCCGGCAGGCCATCTCCAGAAGAGAGTGCACCACCTCGGCGCTCTGCAGGGTCTGCTGGCTCACGTCGCCGGCATCATGCCAGCCGCCGCAGTAGGCAAGCTTCACGCCGTTATGGACGGCCAGGATGTCGCCGTGGCAGGTTCCGTGTCCCCTTCCCACCGGATAGCCGCAGCGCTCGCAGTACAGAAAGTGAAGCACCTTCCAGACCGATTGATAGAGGGGATGGGGGCTGATCGTAAAGGGAGGGCTCTGGATGCTCCCCGATCGCAGGAAATACGTTCCCTCCCTGTCAAAACCGGAGAAATCCCACAGATAAAAGGTTCCCTTCTCGTTTGTCACCGGGCGGGGAACTCCGGTATAGACCGGCATTTTGCTTTCCGGGTCACAGAGCTGAAACGTCCCGGTTTTTGTGGAGGAAACGGCGCTCTTTGGCCCGTCTGACCAGTATCCGCCCGTGGAGCAGACCACGGTGTCCGCATCCGTCTGCCATCCCAGCGTATGGCTGATCTCGGGCGTATGTTCCAGGCGGATGTCCTTAAGAAGGTATCGGAGCGTATCATCCATGGAGAGCTCTTTGCCGTAGCAGTGTACGATAAAGGCAAAGGAGGTCACATGGTCTCTCGGGAGAGAAGGAAACTCCCAGACGCAGTCGTTCCACTGGTTGTTTTTCAGATGAATGGTATGATAACCCTCCCGGCAGTATCTGTCCGGGATTTTTTCTTCTCCGTCATTGTATAGCTGCATGGCGATCATGGGAGAGTGCATGCCCCGGCAGTCGGGACGGATCTGAAAATGCAGCCGGTTGTAAGGCCGCCAGTCGCCAAGCGGGGCGGACAGATGAGCGTCCAGAGAGCCGAAGGCGCAGTAATCGCCGTCCTCCGGAGAGCCCGCAGGCCAGGCCTCGGATCTGGACGGGGCCTTAAGAAGGAGGCCGCCGTCTGAAAGGGAAAGAGAGCCTAAGCCCTCTTTCCGCCAGCTTTCCAGATCCCTGCCATCCCAGAGGGGACAGGTCTTATCCACCGGTTTGGAGCGGATTTTCCATTCCAGAGAGTCCGCCTCGTCAACCTCCATGCGCCAGTGGAGCATACCGGTCTTTTGAAGCTGTTCGTCAAATTCTATTCTTGTTTTCATTTTCCACCTCGTTTCCTCATCCGTCACATATGGGCGTCGGAGTCCACATCCTCGATCAGCTCCACCACTTCGCCGCCGGGAGCTTCCAGAAAGCCGTATTTCATGTGGACGATCTGGCCGGAGCGGGTGGGAATGTGGGAGATGGCCGGTTTGGATATGATTTTTGCGCCGTTGGCAAGGGCCCTCTCATAATCGGCCTCCATATGGTCGGTCCATATGGCCACATGCTGCCATTTGCCAAGCTCGTAGGGCGTGCCGCTTCCGAAAATCTCCAGATAATCACCCTCTCCCAGATCCAGGATAAAGGCGTGATCCTCCTTCCCTTCCTCCCCCCATTCGGCGGCAAGTGACGCATGAAAGGTGTTTCGGTAAAAAGCCGCGGTTTCCTGAAGATTGGGAACCCGCAGACAGACGTGATGGATTCCTTTTTGTTTTAATCTCTGATACATGATAGGTTCCTCCTATTTCCTGTGGGAGAGATCTTCTCTCGCATCGCCGTTTAAGTGTTCCGTGCCGGGAGGGGGCAGGATCATTTCAGGGCTTGGGGCCATCCATTTGGCCGCATTGCGAAGCACCTGATGAATTTCGCTCTGGTTAAGTACCGGGAAGGTTTCGTGTCCCGGCGTGAACTGGAAGAGCTTCCCTCTTCCCCGGTAAAAGACATTGCCGCTGCGGCAGACGTCTCCGCCCTCCCACCAGGCCAGAAAGACGGTCTGGTCCGGCTCGGGGATAAACTGAGGCTCCCCGTACATCTCATCCGCAGGGATCTCGATACAGTCGTTGATTCCGTAGGTGATGGGATGGCCCGGGTTGATGACCCATACCTTTTCCTTTTCTCCCTTTGGCATGGTGCGGAATCTCCCCCAGAGGCCGGCATCGTAATAAATTCCCAGCATTTTCTGCCAGGGCTTGGAAAAGATGGAGGCATGCAGGGCCACAAAGCCCATTCCCCGGCAGGTTACGTGATAACAGATCCGGTCCGCTATGGCGTCGTCGAAAGCCGCGTTGTCGATATGGCTCCACCAGATCAGGACATCCGTCGCAGCAAGAACCTCTTCGGAGAGACCGTGGCAGGGCATGTCCTGCGTGGCGATGGTCACGGAAAATTCCTCATAACCCTCAAAGGCCCTGGCGATGGCGCCGTGAATGCCCTCCGGGTAGATGGATTTCACCGGTTCCTCCCGGTCCTGGTTGTGCTCGTTGAATATGGTCACGTTTATTTTTTTCTTCATATTGCCAAGTCTCCTTTCTGTCAGTGAAGGCAGCGCCAGTCAAAGATGGCGCAGGGTTTTTCCAGCCTGCCGGCGGCAATCGCAGGATAGAGGCTGCCGCAGTCCTTCGGGTCAAACAACTGGTAGATCCCGTCCGTGACGATGGAGCCGTCCATAATCCAGTTCAGGGCGCATTCCATACTCCGCAGATTGCTGTTGGGGTCAAAATCGCCCGAATGAAGGGGAAGAGACCACTCAAAGCCGGAATAAACATGAAGGTAGGAATAAAAAATCTGGCGCAGCAGGTCATGGGCGGTAAGATCCGAGGAGAGATTCCAGGGAACGCCCACCAGGGACAGCTCGCCCAGCTGCCGGATATAGGGGATCATGGAAAGGGTGGCGTTGTCGTTTCCCGAGCAGTCGATGGCAAGGCCGATACTCTTTTCGGGAAGTCCAAAGCCATCGGCCCGGGAGCCCACATGTTTGAGACCGCACAGCCGGGCCGTCTCCTGCCTTTTTTCATTGGGGTCAAAAACGTAGACAGGGTAGCCGCAGCGGTGCATGACCTGGGCGCACATCAGTCCCACGATGCCAAGCCCCGCTATCATCACGGATTCCGTGGGCTTGATGCTGCTCTTTAAAAAGGCGGTCATGGACACTGCGGGGAAACGGCACAGAGCCGCTTTTTCCGCAGGAAAATCCCTGGGAACCAGGAAGGTGTTCCGGGCGGGAACCCTGTTGTAGAGCTTATGGGGAGTGAGGGTGAAGACATGGTCGCCGCACTTAATATCAGTGACATTGCTTCCGGCCTCCACAACCTCCAGAATATTGCAGTAGCCTGTTTCCGTGGGAAAAACGCCCTCGCTTCCGCCGTAAGCCATGAAGCCGCCGGTTTCGGAACCGTTGGAGATGACGGAGACGAGCGTGCGGCCCACGATCTCATCTGCGGCGGGATGATCTCGGAATTCCGCAGAAAGAAGCTCTGCCTTTTGGCGGGCCGTAAAGATAACACTGTAATTGGTATACATAATTCCTCGCTTTCTGTCCGTATTGGGACTCAAAATGATTCCCCGCCTTCTGGCGGGGATGGCTGTCGCTTATTGATCGAATGGGGCTTCCAGACCGGCGCCGCAGGACTCCCGGATGATCAGACGGGGCTCATGGGAAATGGTGATGCATTCGGAGTCGTGGTTGATTGCACCGATCAATGTCATGATAGACATACGGCCCAGATAACTGTTCTGCTGATCCAGAGTCGTAAGGCGGGGGCAGGAATAATCGCCGGAAGGAAACTGGTCACAGCTGACGACAGAAATATCTTCGGGAACGCGCAGGCCGGCATCGGCAATGGCTCGAATGGCTCCCTGGGCCACGGCGTCGTTGATGCAGACCACGGCGGTGGGGAGAGAGCCCTTTTGTTCCAGCAGCCTCTTCATGGCCTGATAGCCGTCTGGCGCATAATAATTGCTTAACGATACAAGGGAGGGATCGCAGGGAATGGAGAGCGCCTTTAAGGTCTGGGTATAGGCCGACAGCCTTGCCGTGGTGGTGCGGATTCCCTCCTCCCCTCCTACAAATCCAATGCGCCGGCGCCCCAGCGCAAGCAGATGCCTGACCAGAGCCGATACGCCGCCGCTCAGGTTCCGGTTGATAAAGGTACAGCAGCAGTCCGGAATGGTCTGACCCAGAATGACCACTGGAACCTGCCGTCCCAGACGGTTCAGCGCTTCTTTGTAGGAAGCGGATATTTCGTCCCGGTCAATCTCGCCTCCGAGAATCAGCACGCCGTCCACCTTTTTGTCAAGCATCATCTGAAAATAGGTATTTTCCGGGATGGTGTCGGAAACGCCGTGGGAGGAACCGCCGTAAAACGTATTGCACAGGATCAGCGAATAGCCAAGCTCCACCGCATAGCGCTGGATCTCCAGATAGAGCTCGCTGAAATAGGGGTTCGTGATATCGGAAATAATGACTCCCAGGGTCTGTGTATGGTTGCTGATCATGGCGCGCGCCACGGAGCTTGGCGAAAAGTGGTACTTTTCAATGATATCCGTCACGTGCGCCTTGGTCTTTGCGGAGACATAGGGACTGTCGTTGAGCACCCGGGATACGGTGGATACGGATACGCCGCTGAGATCGGCGATTTCATAGATGGTAAGTTTTTTTGGATCATCCATAGAAAATTCTCCCCTCTGTAAGAGATAAAGTCAACAACCCCGCTGCAGGCAACGGGGCATCAAGCTTGCGGCGCTGCAGAGCAGCGGGGCATGCGACCCTTGCGGCATTCGCCATACAATAGAAAATAAATTTTCTATTGTCATGAATGTCTGCTTCGCAGCCGCTTGGCTCATTGCTCACAGGAATCAAAATCGGCTGCCGGTTTACGCCTCTGTCCATAATTTTGGTACCGGTACCGCAAATATTGGAAACAAAACTCCGCCTGAAAGGAACGGAGAAAGGAGACATTTTTGCTTTATCTGATTGTAGCATGGGGGAAAATAAAAGTCAATCCGGAATTAAAAAATATGATACCGATACCAAAATGAGTAAAAAAAGATGGCTGAAATAAGAAAAATAAAAATATATGTTGACAGTTTGAACAAAATAAGATAGTATTCTGTGTACAGGATGTAAAAAACATCTAAAACAAAGAAAAAAGAAGCGGCGAGATCGTTTGGTATAAAATGGAAACGGTTTCAAAATGATTGTTTGCGGAAGAAAAGGAAGGCGGTCATAGACTGAAATATGCAATTGGAACCGATACCAAAAGAAAGGAGGAATTTTAATGATAAAACTTTCAAGTGTGAAACTTTCAAGTGTGAAAGAGCGGGAAGAGAGAGGGGAACCTTCCGGTATGCCCGGGAAGAAAAAAGGAGTGCTGTGGGAACTGTGGAAGCACAAGTCCCTGTATCTGATGACGGTTCCGGCGCTTTGCTTTTTTCTGATCTTTTCCTACATTCCCATGGTGGGCGTCTATTATGCGTTTATTGACTATGACTTTGCGAAGGGTCTGTTCGGCAGCCCCTTCGTGGGACTTAAGAATTTTCAGTATTTTATAGCGGGCGGCCTGAATGCGCCTATTGTGTATCTGACAAGAAATACGATTCTGTATAACCTGGTGTTTATCTTCCTTGGCAATATCCTGCAGTGTATGTTTGCGGTTATGATCACCATCATCGGCGGCAGGATTTTTAAGAGAGTGGCCCAGTCGGTCATGCTTCTGCCCTATTTCGTCTCCTTCGTTATCGTGGGAACCATTGCCTACAATATCTTCAATACCAATTACGGAGTGCTAAACTCGGTGCTGAAGACCTTTGGCGGCGAGGGCGTTAACGTCTATATGATTGAATGGGTCTGGCCCTTTATCATCACCTTTTTTAATCTCTGGAAGGGAACCGGTTATGGAATGGTGGTGTATCTTGCGGCTATTATGGGCCTGGACCGGGAGATCTATGAGGCGGCCAAGATTGACGGCTGCAACATTTTTAAGGAAATACGCTACATCACCCTTCCGCTGTTAAAGCCGACCTTTATCATGCTGGTGCTGTTCAGCCTTGGAGGAATCATGCGGGGACAGTTTGACCTGTTCTACAACCTGATTCAGCGAAACGGCCAGCTGTACCGTGTGACGGATGTGCTGGATACTTATATCTACCGCTCCATGACGGTGAACTTTAATCTGGGAACCTCCACGGCCGCAGGCCTTTACCAGTCCCTGTTCGGTTTTATTCTGGTTGTCAGCGTTAACCAGATCATCCGCCGAAAGAACCCGGATAACGCCCTGTTTTGATCATTGGACTGCAACCGCACAGTGGAAAAATTGGATTACGAAAGCCGCATGGGCGGCGGAATGAGAGGAATTATGAAGAATCAGAAATTATCTTCCAGCGAAAAAATACTGCGCACATTTACTTATTTTATATTGACCTGTGTGTCCCTGATTTGTGTGATACCCTTTATGCTGATTGTTTCCGGCTCCGTTTCGGACAGCGCGCAGATCATGAAATTTGGATACTCCATCCTGCCAAGAGGCTTTTCCCTGGACGGCTACCGAAGCATTTTCCTGTTTCCCAAGCAGATCGCCAAGGCTTACGGCGTCAGTGTTTTCGTGACGGCGGCCGGGACCGGGATCGGGCTTGTGGTGATGACGCTGTGCGGGTATGCCATCTCCAGAGGCGAGCTCAGATACCGGAACGTGATATCCTTTATCATCTATTTTACCACCCTGTTTTCCGGCGGGCTGGTTCCCTGGTATATGGTGATCACAAGGCTGGGAATGAAAAACAGCATATGGGCGCTGGTGATCCCGTCCTGCTGCAGCTCCTTTTACATTCTGCTGATCCGGAATTTTATGAAGACCATACCGGATTCCCTCATGGAATCGGCAAAGCTGGACGGTGCGGGAGAACTGCTTATCCTGATCCGGATCGTGATCCCCCTTTCCACGCCGATTCTGGCCACGGTAGGATTGTTCCTGGCGCTGGCTTACTGGAATGACTGGTATCTGGCATCCCTCTATATCACGGATGCGGATATGTGGCCGCTGCAGTATCGGCTCTACAATATTTTGAATGCGGCCTCGAAGATAGCGCAGGCCGGGGTGGAGAACTTCACCAGCAAGATTCTGCCCACGGAGACCCAGAAGCTGGCCAATGCGGTGGTTGCCACCGGGCCAATTATTTTCCTGTATCCGTTCCTGCAGAAATATTTTGTACAGGGGATTTCCATCGGCGCCGTGAAGGGCTGACAGAGCAGAGAGAGGTCTGCGGCTTAATGATGTGATAGTAATAAATTTACTATATATTTTCCCTCTGTATGACGGGGCAAGGGACAGGGGGAGGCTCTAAGAAACTCAATCAAAGAGGAGGAAAGAAAATGAAGAGAAAAAGTGTGAAAAAGCTTATGGCAATGCTTCTGCTGTCAGCGATGGTTCTTGGAAGTGCGGCCTGCGGCGCAAAACAGGAACCTGCGAAGGAGGAAACCCAGGAGCCTGCGAAGGAAGAAACCGGGGAGAGTGCAAAGGAGGAGGCACAGCCGGATGCGGGAGAAACCGCAAAGGAAGAGCTGCCCTATGTGGAGCTGAAGCTCTATGCCATTGCGGATGCGCCCAACAATACGGATCTTGCGAAACAGTACTGGGAGGAACTCAACGCAACCCTGAAGGAAGAACTGAATTGTACCATTGACTATACGTATGCGGCGGGAAACGATTACAAGAACAACTATGCGCTTGCCATTGCCTCCGGAGAAAAGTACGACCTGATCCAGGCGGCTCCCGGATGGCTGGATTACCAGTCCTATGCGGCGAAGAACGCATTTATGCCGCTGGACGATCTTCTGCCCGAATATGCGCCTTACCTGTGGGAGACCATTCCTCGCAGTACCTGGGATGCGGCCTCGGTAAACGGGAAGATCTATGCGGTTCCCGGACTTGACACGGGCGTTACGGCCTGCACCTTTGTGTACCGGGAGGATCTGAGAAAGAAGCACAATCTTCCGGAGATCGACTCCATGGATGCGATCGAGACTTATCTCCAGGGAATCAAGGACAATGAGCCGGGCATACTCCCCAGCGACGATTATCAGTGCCAGGTTTACGGCACATCCTGGATCTACAACACGCCCTATATCGGAATCGACGAGATTCATGACAGACTGTTCAACTTTGTCTATGATCCCAGAAACGGCGAGGTTCTCAGCGTGATTGAGACGCCGGAATACAAGGATTTTATGTATAAGATGAAGGATTGGGCGGACAGAGGCTTCTGGTCCTCCAGCGTGCTCTCCAGCACCAACTGGGGCGTGATGCAGGTGTTAAACGGCGCGGCTGCGGCTTCTTTCAATGAACAGCTTCCCGGCTACAATTTCCATGCGACGCAGGTAGAGCAGGAGCACGGGGACGAGGGATGGGAGCTTGGCTTCTATATGTACTTTGAGGGAAATCCGGACTCCGTGGTTTCCGGTTCCACCACGGGAGGCATGGCGGCCGTTACGGCCACGGCCGAAAACCCGGAGAGAGCGCTGATGTTCCTGGACTATGCGCAGCAGCATGAGGAGCTGTGGGACTTTCTCAACTACGGCATGGAGGGAATCAACTATAATCTGACGGCGGAAGGAAACCTGGACACCTCTTCCATCGAGGAGGGTGCGGCTTTCAATTACTTCCCGAGCAGCTTCCTGGGAAATGCAAATTTCAAGAAGCGCCAGGGCAACGAATGGTCCGAGTATGACACCATGGTGGAAAAGATCAACAACAAGCTGGTGCCGGATATCTTTGAGGGCTTTGTGCTGGACAAGAGCAGCTTTGAGACCGAGTATACCGCACTTTACAATGTGCAGAGCGAGTACGGTTATCCTCTGCAGGCAGGTTTGGTAAAGGATGTGGACGCTGCTTACGAGCAGTACGTGGCACAGGCAAAGGCGGCGGGCCTTGACATGGTAAGGGAAGAAGTGGAAAAACAGGTCAAGGAATGGCTGGCTTCCAGACCGTAATATCAAAAAAGCAACGGGCGGGATCCTGCGGCATTTGTACAAAATGCCGCGGCCGCCTTTGGATAATGGGAAAGGAAGGGAAGGATAAATGGGAGATTTACTCGAATATGGAAGGCAGAGGGTAGTCGTGATAACCGGGGCGGACAGAGGACTTGGGCTGGCCCTTGTGCAGGAGTACTTAAAAAGGGGCGACCGTGTGTTTGCCGGAAAATACGGAAAGAACTGGCATCTGCTGGAAAAGCTTAAGGAGAGCTTTCCGGATGCGCTCTCCATCGTGGATCTGGATGTGCGCAACAACGAGAGTGTGGCAAAGGCGGCGGATTTTATACTGGCGAACACGAATGCAATTGACATTCTTATCAATAACGCCGCCGTCTGGAAAGAGCAGAATACAGGAACCATACTGGAAGACAAGATGGATTATGAAGCGATGATGGAGCAGTTTAACGTAAACGCCCTGGGAGCCCTTCGGGTGACGCACGCCCTGATTCACGCCGTGTTAAACAGCTTTGACCAGCTGGTGGTCAACGTTTCCTCGGAGGCGGGAAGCATGTCGGAGTGTACAAAGGATACACAGTTCGGCTACTGTATGTCCAAGGCTGCGCTGAATATGGCGTCCTGCATTGTGTTAAACGGAATCCGGAAAAAGGGCGGAGCGGTTATCAACCTTCATCCGGGCTGGATGCAGTCCGTGATCGGGGGGCCGTCGGATCCGGATGCGCCTTATGCGGAGCCCGCAAAGCCGGGCGAAATAAAATACTATACCACGCCGGAGATAACGGCAAGAGGATTTATCCGCATTCTGGATGAGCCGGAACGCTTTTCGGCACATATGCCGGGTTTTGTAAATTATAGGGGCGACAAGATGAACTGGTAGAACCGTAAGAAGGAGAGGAAAAATATGGAGAAAAAAAACGTGTTGATTGTCTGGGATGATTACTATCATCCGGAGGCGAATTACAGGGAGGCGGTGCGCAAGAGCTTTGAGGAACAGGAGCCGTGGCAGGTGACGAAAACCCACCGGATCCGGGATATCCTTTCCATGGATCCGAAGCCGGATCTGTGCATCTATTTCACGGTGGGATGTCCGCAGGGAGAGGAGCAGCTTTCCCTTTCGGAACAGGAGCAGGTAAAAGAGCTCGTGGAAAGCGGGATGGGAATGATGTTCATCCATGCGGGAATGGCATGTATTCAGGACGATACGCCCTTTTTTGAGCTTGCGAGAGGACGCTTTGCAAGCCACCCGGAGCCTCACTATGATGTGTACTGTACCAAAATCCCCGGGTGTACACATCCGGTAATGGAAGGGATCGAGCCCTTTGTGTCGCCGGATGAACACTATTTCTGCCATGTGGATGTGGATTGCGTGATTCCTCTGATGACAGGCGCCTCTGAGGCGGGAACCGAGCTTGCGGCATGGGCGCATACCGTTGGGAAAGGACGCATTGTGAGCATGACGCCGGGGCACAATCATCCCATGCTCATCAAGATGCGTCCGCTGATGGAAAACGCCGCAAAATGGTGCACGGGATTGCTGGCTTGATACGGGGGATTGGGATGAGAGAGCGGTTGAAAAAATGCGGTCTTGGAATGTACACGGTACACAAGAGCGTGGAAGAGAACATGTATGAAACGTTCTGCGGGCTGGCCCAAATGGGATATCGGGGCATCGAATTTTACGGCGAGCCGGAGGCTGACCTGGATCTTCTTAAGAATTCCCTGAGCGATTCCGGCCTTGCGCTTACCGGCTGGCACGTGGAGTGGAGAAATCTGCAGAAGGACCGGTTTGCCCGCACGGCGGACTATCTTCAGAAAGCGGGTTGTCCTGTGGCGGTCATCCCCTGTCTTGGGGGAAAGTGGCAGGTTGGGCACGGGCCGCAGCGGGAGTGCAGGGACATCTGGCTTTCCTATGCGCGGGAGATCAATCGGATCTGCGCAAGGCTCAGGGCGGAGGGGATCCGCACCGGATACCACAATCACGAGCATGAATTTGCGCTTAGCTATGACGGAAAGAAGGTCTTTGACCTGCTCTTTGAAAACCTTGATGAGGATGTCATTATGGAGTTTGACAGCGGCAACTGTATTGAGGGCGGGGACGACCCCTTGCGTGTCCTTGCGAAATACCGCACCAGGGAAAAGATCCTGCATTTGAAGCCCTATTCGAAGACGCGGGGATTTGACGTCACGCTGGGAGAAGCCGGGGATGCGAACGACTGGAAGGCAATTCTGGATCCAGAGAATGCAGAGTATCTGTGGTTTCTGGTGGAGAGCGAAAACGAGGGACTGCCGGAGATGGAAAATGCCAGGCTCTGTATGCAGGGGCTGAAAAAATTTATTTGACCGGAGGTGGGGAGATGGCGATTCTTACAATTGATCAGGGACAGACAAAAACAATCGCACTGCTGCTCTCGCAGGATGGTAAGATACTGGGAGTCGGAAAGGCGCCGGGCGCCAGTCACTTCAAGGTAGGGCTTGCGCGCGCTTCCCAGGCAATGCAGGAGGCGGCAAAGAATGCGCTGTCGGACGGGAATCTTGAGACGGACGCCATAACCGAGGTCTGGGGCGGTATTGCGGCGGCCAATTGGCCCGAGGAGATTGCCATGCTCAGAGAGGAGCTGCGCCGTGCTTTCTGCGTGGAAAAGGCTGTGGTGCTCAATGACTGTGTGATCGCTCTGCGGGCCGGCACGGACAGCGACGACGCCATTGTGCTGTGTACCGGTTCGGGCATGAACAGCGCCGTCTTTGCGGGCGGGAAGCTGGCCTTTGTATACAATAATTATATCGACATATACGACCAGGGATCGGAGGGGCTCGGCGCCAGGGCGTTCAGGGCGGCTTTTGAGAGCCACATGCACTGCGGGAAAAAGACGACCCTGGAAAAACGGCTGATGGATCATTTTGAAATTCACGACATGGACCGGCTGATGCTTGCCTTTTACCGAAACCAGCTGCCAAGGCCTTTAAAGGAGGTGGCGCAGATCGTGTTTGAGGAAGCGGCGCACAATGAGTCTGCGGCCCTGGAGATTTTGTATTCCTTCGGAAAATCCATCAGTCAGTATGTGATAGGAGCTGTCAGGAGATTTCAAATGGATCCGTCCAGGTTTCGGGTGATATTAAGCGGCGGCGTGTTTAAGAACGAAAATCCTCTGCTGTATGAGACCGTATGCTCACAGATCCACAGGGCGTACGCCAACATCAGAATTGAGCAGTCCTTCTATGAGCCCATTATAGGGGCTGCGCTGATGGCGCTTGACGAGCGGGGGCCGAAGACGGACGAAGCCCATGAGAGATTGAAGAAAGAGGCACAAAGGCTGAGGCTTGTGCGCTATTAGAGGAGAGAGGAGAGAGGAGAGGCGGAATGCAGATCGTAGTTGCGGACAGCGAAACAGATTTTTATGAGAAGGCGGCTCTGCGCATTGCGCAGGAGATACGGAAAAATCCGGCGGCCAAAATCGGACTTTCCACAGGCAGGACGACGAAGGGCGTTCATGCGGCGCTTGCGGGGATGTATCAGGAAAGCCCTTTTGACTGCTCCGGGGTTACTGTGTTCGGGATTGATGAGATCACAAATATGAGCCGGGATTGCAGGGCGAGCTGTTATTATATCCTGCTGCATGAAGTGGTGGAGCCTCTGGGAATTCCCCTGGAGAATTTCCGGATGCCGGATCCCATGGCAAAGGATTTAGAGGAGCAGTGCCGCTTATTCGAGGAGAGCGTGATGTCGGACGGCGGACCGGATCTGATTTTCCTGGGGCTTGGCGAGAACGGTCATCTTGGCTTCAATCAGCCGGGCACCCCGTTTGGCCAGCGGACGTGGCTGTCCTATATGGACGATTCTCTTGACGAGCGCCTGCGCAGGGAGAACAGGATCCCGCAGGATGTGAAGATGGGAGGTCTCACGCTGGGAATCAAAAATCTGATGCAGAGCAAAAAACTGGTGATGGCGGCAAATGGAAGGAACAAGGCGCAGATTGCGGAGAAGATGGTGTCAGGGCCTGTGACGCAGCAGGTGCCTGCGAGCATTCTGCAGCTCCATCCGTCCTGCGAGGTGATTTTGGATCCGCAGGCGGCGGAGATGCTGGCCGCAGAGTAAACGGTAAGTTAGCACGGATTGTTTTACGTTGATTTTAAGGCAGGAAGCGGATATACTGTATATTTAAGAAGATAAAAGCTGTGGCGAGTATGGGTCAGGGTAATGGCGGAAGGGGAAGCGGTATATGCGGACAGTGGGGATTGGGCATCAGGATTTTGAGACGATCCGAAACGGAAATTATTTTTATATAGATAAGACAAATTTTATCCGGGAATGGTGGGAAAGCGGAGACAGCGTAACCTTGATCACACGTCCCAGAAGGTTTGGAAAGACTCTGAACATGAGTATGCTGGACAAGTTTTTTTCGGTCAAATACAAGAACCGGGAGGATTTATTTCAGGGACTTCGGATTTGGGAGGAAAAGACATCACCGGAATACAGGAAACTTCAGGGAACCTATCCGGTTCTTTTCCTGAGTTTTGCGGATGTAAAAGAAACCTCTTATGAGCAGGCGAGGAAAAGGATATGCAGCATCATTAAGGAACTGTACAATCAATACGCCTTCCTTCTGGAGGGAAATCTGTTAAATGAGAATGAAAAAAAGGATTTCAGAAATATCTCTGCGAATATGGAGGATTATGAGGCTTCCGGTTCCATCAAGGCATTATGCAATTTCCTTTCCAGATATTACAAAAAAAAGGTTATCATTCTGCTGGATGAATATGACACGCCCATGCAGGAGGCCTATGTAAATGGCTATTGGAAGGAACTGGCGGCATTTACCAGAGGACTTTTCAATTCTGCTTTCAAGACTAATCCCTATCTGGAACGAGCAATCATGACGGGAATCACAAGGGTCAGCAAGGAATCTATCTTTTCTGACCTGAATAATCTTGAGGTGGTGACAACCACGTCAAAAAGGTATACGGACAGCTTTGGCTTTACGGAAGAGGAAGTGTTTCAAGCGCTAGAAGAGTACGGCCTGGCTGATCAAAAACAGCAGGTAAGAGACTGGTATGATGGTTTTTCTTTTGGAGAGAGGAGAGACATTTATAACCCCTGGTCTATTATTAGTTTTCTGAAGAAAAAGAAAGTAGGTGCCTACTGGGCCAACACCAGTACCAACAGCCTTGCAGGCAAGCTGATCCGGGAAGGAAGTCCGCAGATCAAGAAAACCTTTGAGCAGTTGCTCCGTGGAGAAAGCATCAGGACGCAGATAGATGAACAGATTATCTATGATCAGCTGGATGGAGATGAGCAGGCAATATGGAGCCTTCTGCTTGCCAGCGGCTATCTGAAAGTGAAAAGCTTTCAGGCGTATATGTCGGAATTTGGGGAGTGGAAGGAAGAGTATGAACTGGAACTGACGAATTTTGAAGTGAAGGTAATGTTCCGGAATATGGTGAGAAGCTGGTTTGCAGGTGTCGCCTCAGGGTATAATGATTTCATCAAAGCCCTGCTGCTGGGTGACTTGAAAGCGATGAACGCCTATATGAATAAAGTCACAATAGAAATGTTCAGCTACTTTGATACAGGGCGGAAGGCTTCGGAGGAAGAACCGGAGCGGTTTTATCATGGATTTGTGCTGGGACTGATGGTGGAACTGGCAGATAAGTATGTGATTACATCGAACCGGGAGAGCGGGTTTGGCAGATATGATGTGGTGTTAGAGCCGAGGAATCAGGGGAATGATGCCATTATTTTGGAGTTCAAGGTACAGGACGAGGAGGAGAAGGAGCTGTCCGATACGGTACAGGATGCCCTGCGTCAGATAGAAGAGCAAAATTATGAAGCCGCACTTCTCGCAAAAGGAGTTTCCAAAGGGCGTATATGCAAATATGGATTTGCTTTCTGTGGAAAAAAAGTACTGATCGGTGTGAATAGTTCCAGCCAGAAGTAGGGAAGCATCCGGGCGTTGTTATGAAAAAATGGTAAGGTATCAGAAAAAAAGCTTTTCAGAAAGAGGGGGTCTGTGATATAGTATAAACGATACCGGCAGGCACGAGGCCTGCCGGGAGGACAGAAGTTCTCGAAGGTCATGAAGACCGCAGACGCAGAAGCGTCAGGAGGCGGTGTTCATGGCTTTTTTGTGTGTTAATATGAAAGCCAAAGGAGAAGAGCAGGGATCATGGAGCTGAAAGAATTTTTTGAACAATATCCCGCAGTGGCGGTGGCCTGTTCGGGCGGTGTGGACTCGGCCTTTCTGCTGTACCAGGCAAAGCGGTACTGCGAAGCGGTGAGGGCTTACTTTGTGCAATCGGAGTTTCAGCCGCAGTTTGAGAGGGAGGATGCGGAGAAGCTGTGTGAACAGTTCGGCGTGCCGCTTACAGTGGTGGATGTGGTGGCGCTTTCTGACGAAAGGATCCGGAGCAATCCCGCTGACAGATGTTATTACTGCAAAAAGAAGATTTTTGAGGCGATAAGGCAAAGTGCGCAGACGGACGGCTTTTCAATCCTTCTGGAAGGGACCAACGCCTCGGATGAGATCAGCGACAGGCCGGGGGTCAGGGCCCTTTTGGAGTACGGTGTGCGCTCTCCCCTTCGGGAATGCAATTATAATAAGGAAAGGATACGCCGGGAGGCCAAGGAGGCGGGAATCTTTGTCCATGACAAACCCTCCTACGCCTGCCTCGCCACCCGGATTCCTTCCGGCAGGGAGATTACCGGGGAGCTGCTCTCCAGGGTGGAGCAGGCGGAGAATCTCCTGTTTTCGTATGGCTTTACGGATTTTCGGGTCCGCATCTATCACGGGGCGGCAAGGCTCCAGATAAAGAAAGAGGAGATTCCTGAATTTCTGGCGAAGAGGGAAGAAATAACCGGCGGACTGCTTATGTATTTTGAGGATGTCTTTTTGGACTGCCGGGTGAGCAGATAGGGGCAGGAAGAACAGGGAGGTTTGAGGATATGGATAAAAGACAGCTGCAGGAGCTTCTGGTTCAGGTATCGCAGGGGAAGGTAAGCCCGCAGGAGGCGGTTCTGCAGATCAGGACACAGCCCTACAAGGATATGGGCTTTGCCAAGCTGGATACCCACAGAGGCGTCCGGCAGGGAGCGTCGGAAGTGATTTACGGGGCCGGCAAGACCAGGGAACAGATTCTCGGGATTGCGCAGGAGATGGTGAGGGAGCGGGAAAAGACAGTGCTGATTACCCGGATGAGCCGGGAGGCCGCCGATTATGTGGGAGAAAAGCTGCCCCTTACCTATGACGAGGCTTCGCGGATCGGAATTGTGGGAAGCCTTCCGCCCAAGGACGGAAAAGGCAGGATCGTGGTGGCCACGGGCGGCACAAGCGATATTCCGGTGGCAGAGGAGGCGGCGCTTACCGCCGAGGTGTACGGAAACGAGGTGCTGCGCCTCTATGACGTGGGGATTGCGGGAATTCATCGGCTTATGAGCCACATGGAGGATATCATGAGCGCAAGAGTCATCATTGCCATTGCGGGAATGGAGGGGGCGCTTGCCAGCGTGATCGGAGGAATGGCGGACTGCCCGGTGATTGCGGTTCCCACCAGCGTGGGGTACGGGGCAAACTTCGGCGGCCTTTCGGCCCTGCTTTCCATGCTGAACTCCTGCGCCAGCGGAGTCAGCGTGGTAAATATCGACAATGGATTCGGGGCCGGTTATCTGGCCAGCATGATCAATCATCTTTAAGAGTATAGTAGGTGATTGCGAAACGGTAAGTTGATGAATATTCTACAAATTTATAAGTTTCGCAATTACCTGTTAAGAGCACAGGAAAGAAAGGAGGATCCGTGTGAAAACATTGTATCTGGAATGTAATATGGGGGCTGCGGGAGATATGCTGATGGCGGCTCTTCTGGAGCTTCATCCGGACAGGGAGGAGTTTCTTGAAAGGATTAACGGAATCGGAATTCCGGAGGTGTCCGTTTCCGCCGACAGGTCGGTGAAATGCGGGATAACGGGCACCCATGTGGCCGTAAGGATCGGCGGCCGGGAGGAGGCGAGCCATGATCATGCGCACGCGCATGAACACGAACATGGACATGGGCACGAGGCAGCGCACGCACATGAACACGGACACGAACACGACCACGGTGAGGCGCATACGCACGGGCATGACCATGTGCACAGAGGAATGGAAGAGATTTCTTCTATTATAAAGGGGCTGGCACTGCCGCAGGAGATCAAAACGGATATTCGGAAGATCTATGAGATGATCGCCGGTGCGGAGAGCCGTGTACACGGAAAAGAAGTGAGCCAGGTGCACTTCCACGAGGTGGGCATGATGGATGCCATTGCGGATATAACGGGCTGCGTGATGCTCTTCCGCGAGCTGGGAATCGAGAGAGTCATAACCTCGCCTGTCAATGTGGGATTCGGGCAGGTCAGGTGCGCCCACGGGATTCTTCCTGTTCCGGCTCCTGCCACGGCCCTGCTTCTTGAGGGGATTCCCTGTTATGCGGGCGGGATCGAGGGCGAGCTCTGCACGCCAACCGGTGCGGCCATTCTTCGCTATTTTACGAACCGGTGGGGCAGAATGCCGCAGATGACAGTGCAAAAAACAGGTTACGGAATGGGAAAGAAGGATTTTGAAGCGGCAAACTGTATCCGGGCCATGCTGGGAGAGACAGAGAATTCCGGTGCGGAGGTGGCCGAGCTTTGCTGTAATCTGGATGATATGACACCGGAGGAGATCGGGTTTGCCACGGAGCTTTTGCTGGAGGAAGGGGCCCTTGACGTTTACACCACGGCAATCGGAATGAAAAAGGGCAGGCCGGGAGTGCTTCTTACCGTGATCTGCAGACTGGAACACAGGGAAAAGATGGTGCGGCTGCTCTTTAAGCACACTTCCACAATCGGTATCCGGGAGAGCCTTCACAGCCGGATGGTGATGGAGCGCAGGGAATATATGCGGACAGGGGCGTTTGGAGAAATCCGGATAAAGGAATGCGCCGGCTTCGGAGTGAGAAAACAAAAGCCGGAATATGAGGATTTGAGAAGGATTGCCAGAGAGACGGGAAAATCTCTTGCCGAGATTAAGGAAATTCTGACAAAAGACGAAGAATAGGGAGGATTAGTTATGCATATGGCGGATGCGCTGGTTGCGCCTGCGGTGGCGGGCACCATGTATTTGTGCTCAACAGCGGCGGCGGGGATTTCGATCAAAAAAGTAAAGCTGGAAAACGAGCCGAAAAAAATTCCGGTGATGGGGGTCATGGGAGCCTTTGTCTTTGCGGCCCAGATGGTCAATTTCACGATACCGGGAACCGGTTCCTCCGGTCATCTTTGCGGAGGAATGATGATGGCGGCCCTGCTTGGACCCTGGGCGGGGTTTCTTGCCATGATCGGGGTATTGCTGATCCAGTGTCTTTTGTTTGCGGACGGAGGGATTCTCGCTCTTGGCTGTAATATCTGGAACATGGCTTTTTACGGCTGCTTTGTGGGCGGTCTTCTGATTTGGAAGACCATAATGAGAGGGAAGGCTTCCAGGGCGAGGATTACGGCGGCCTCCATTCTGGGATGCGTGGCCACGCTTCAGCTGGGCGCTTTTTCCGTGGTGCTCGAGACCAGTGCATCGGGAATCACGGAACTGCCCTTTGCGGCGTTTTTGGGATTTATGCAGCCGATCCATCTGGCCATCGGCCTGGTGGAAGGGCTGATCACGGCGGCGGTGCTCTGTTTTGTCTATGAGGCGAGGCCGGAGCTGCTTTGGGGTGTTGGCGGGCAGACGCAGGAGAAGAAGGGGAAATTTTCCTATAAGAAAACACTGATTGTGCTGGCGGCGGCAGCGTTTTTGACCGGCGGCGGCCTCTCCCTTATGGCCTCTTCCTCACCGGACGGACTGGAGTGGTCAATTGAGAGGGTGACGGGAAGCGAACAGCTGGAGGCGCAGGAGGGTGTTTATGGCGCTGCGGCATCCGTGCAGGAAAAAACGGCGGTTCTGCCCGATTATTCCTTCCGGGCGGCGGAAACGGCAGCCGGAACCTCTTTTTCGGGAATTGCGGGCGGCGCGGCGGTTGCCGCGGTCTGCTTTGGCGTCTGTGAGCTGCTTCGGTTTTTCCGGAAAAAGAAAGCGTGAGAGGTCGGAAACGGGACATCCCCTGTTGTTTGCAGCGGAGTTGTTGAGTGAGAGCCGCCTTTGGGCGGCAGAATGCGGGTTAAAATGAACAGACTGGAACATGCGATGGACGAGATCGGCAAACTGGAGGATCAGGCAAAGGGCAGGGAAGGATTCAACGGCCTGCCCGCCCTCTTTAAGCTGCTGGTGAGTGTCTGGTATATCGGGCTTACGGTTTCCTTTGACAAATATGATCTGTACGGCCTGCTGGGAATGGGAATTTATCCTATGGCAATTTTCCTGATCTATGAGATCCCTTTTTGGCAGTGCCTGAAAAGAATCCGAATCCTCCTGCCTCTTCTGGTTCTTGCGGGGATTGCAAACCCCTTTCTGGATCGGGAGAGTGCGGCTGTCATTGGAAGCTTTTCTGTAAGCGGGGGAATGCTGTCCTTTTTCACCCTGCTTCTGAAAGGGTTTTTTACAGTTCTTGCCGGGTATCTGTTAATGGTGTCCACCAGTATGGAAGGAATATGCGGTGCGTTGCAGCGTATTCATGTGCCGACCGTACTGGTCACCATGCTGCTTTTGACTTACCGCTACATTACCCTTCTGCTTCAGGAGACCGGGCGGACCATGCAGGCCTACACCCTGCGCTGTGCGGGACAGAAGGGCGTCCATATAAAGGCATGGGGATCTTTTGCGGGATTGCTGCTTCTGCGCAGCATGGACCGGGCGGAAAATGTGTATGAAAGCATGTGTCTGCGGGGATTTGACGGTAGTGCGAACCGGAAGTGTTTTCAGTATGCCGCAGGGAAAAAGCCGGCTTTTGCGGAATACCTGTGGTTTTTTGGCTGGATGGCCGCGCTTCTTTTTTTGAGGCTGGTGCCGGTGTTGACCGTAGTGGGCAATGCCCTGACCGGGTAGTGGGAAATGGAGTAGGAAAGGAGCAGGAGGACAAGATGAGGCAGATTCAGATATCCATGCAGGATGTAAGTTTTGGGTATGAAAGGGACCGGCAGATTTTAAAGCGGGTCAGCCTGGAGATGGGAGCACAGGAATCCATAGGGATAATCGGAGCTAACGGGGCTGGGAAATCCACGCTTCTTAAGCTGCTCGTGGGTCTGTATACCGGGTTTGAGGGAAGGATCCGGGTGGCCGGAATCCCGGTGGAGAAGCGGACATTGCCCCAAATCCGGGAAAAGACCGGGTATGTTTTTCAGGATTCGGACAGCCAGCTGTTTATGGCGACTGTCTATGATGATGTGGCCTTTGCTCCCCGCAGCTATGGTTTTTCCGAGGAGGAGGTTTCCCGCAGAGTAGAGCGGGCTTTGGGCATGGTAAACATCCCGCATTTAAAGGAAAGGCATACTTACCGGCTTTCGGGAGGGGAAAAAAAGCTGGCTTCCATAGCCACCATTTTGTCTCTTGACCCTGACATAATCCTGATGGACGAGCCCAGTGTGGCGCTGGATCCGAAAAACCGGAGAAACCTGATCCACATTCTGAATGGCTTTTCTCAATTGAAGGTGATTGCCTCCCATGACCTTGACTTTGTCATGGATACTTGCCAGAGGGTGATCCTCTTAAATAACGGGCAGGTGGTCAGGGATGGAAAAGCCGGGGAAATTCTCAAGGATGAGGATCTGCTTCTGGAAAATGCGCTGGAACTGCCGCTTGGCCTTGGCAGAAGAGAAAGAAAAGTAATTTTGGGTTGAAAAAACCGGCGGTTTCATGTAGAATAGAGAACAGGACATGAGGTTTCAGGAAAGAGAGGAAGAAAGTGGGATGGAATTCTTTTTGTTGGCAGGCGGTTTGCTCATTATTATTTTTGCCGTGGTGGTTTCGGTAGTGTCTTCGGTGGTTTCCGCTGTGGCGGCTGAGCAGGATGAAGAATCCGAGCAGTAATCCGACGGGGACGGGCAGTCGAATAGATCAGGATAGTAAAGGTATATTCCCAGGGAATATGCCTTTTGTTTTAGAAAATTTTTAGATTCCTTTATAGTAGGTTTATTGATTTCCGTTCTGGGTAGGAGTAGGATAATAAATGATCGTAATATTGAATCTGAAAGGTGTGGCTTACCATGAGAGAAAAATTATACAGATTTATGATGGGACGCTATGGAAACGATTCGCTTAATCGCTTTTTGCTGGCGCTTTCCCTGGTATTTTTTGTGATTTCCGTATTTGGCGTGAGGGGCTTTTATCTGGGAGGGCTGGCGTGCCTTCTTTTCGCTTATTTCCGGATGCTTTCCAGGAATACGTACAAGCGCAGCCTTGAGAATAACCGATATATGAATTACGAGTACCGGGTGAAGCGGTATTTCTCCAATCTGTGGAAGAACCTGAAACAGAGCAGAACCCATCACATTTACAGATGCCCTTCCTGCAGGCAGAAGATCAGGATCCCGAGAGGAAAGGGCAGGATAGAGATCAGATGCCCCAAATGCGGTCAGACCTTTATTAAGAAAAGCTGATAGGAGGGCGGGATGTTCGGATATATTATCATCAATAAAGGGGATATGAAGTTTAAGGAATTTGACGTATATCATTCCTATTACTGCGGCCTGTGCCGGGCTTTAAAAGACAGATACGGTGCGGCGGGACAGTTCAGCCTTACTTATGATATGACCTTCCTTGTGATACTTCTCTCCAGTCTGTACGAACCGGAGACGAGAGAGGGAGTGACCAAATGTATTGCACATCCTTTTGAAAAGAATAACTTAAGGCGCAATCTCTTTACGGATTACTGCGCTGATATGAATCTGCTTTTTACCTATTATAAATGCAGGGATGACTGGAATGACGACCGCAAGCTTTTAAAGCTTGCCTACAGCCGGATGATTAAAGGGGCCTGTCAGAAGATACAGTCGGATTACGGCGCAAAGGTCAGAAGAATTGATGCGCTGATGCGGGATCTGTCCAAAGAAGAGCGAAAATGTAATGAGGATATCGACCGTATGGCCGGGATTTTCGGAGAGATCATGGGGGAGATCTTTGCGGTGCGCAAGGACGAGTGGGAGGACAGCCTCAGAACTCTTGGCGTATATCTGGGAAAATATATTTATCTGCTGGATGCTTATGAGGATATCGAGGAGGACATTAAGAAGAACAGCTATAATCCCCTGAAAAGAAGATTTGAAAACCCTGATTTTGACGAGGAGATAAAGACCATACTGACCATGATGATGGCGGGCTGCTGTAAGGAATTTGAGAAGCTGCCTGTGATCGAGAATGCGGAGATCCTGCGGAACATCCTGTATTCCGGTGTATGGTACCGCTATGAAGCGGTGCGGGCGAAGCGCGAGAATGCGGTGAACGAACAAAAAAAGAGTGATTTTGACCGGAGAGACAATGCCGGAAAGAGGCAGATGAGGAAGAAACCGGAAGAAGGATGGAAAGAACATGCGTGATCCATATCAGGTTCTCGGCGTAAGCCGGGACTCCTCCGAGGAGGAGATAAAAAAAGCATATAAGGCTCTCAGCAGAAAATACCATCCGGACGCCAACATCAATAATCCCAATAAGGATCAGGCCGAGGAAATGTTTAAGGAGATCCAGCAGGCCTATCAGCAGATTATGAAAGAGCGCACGGAAGGCTATCGGTACCAGGGAGGCGGAAGCTACAGCGCAGGCGGGGGCTACGGAACCTCCGGAGGTAATTCCTACGGGGGTTTTGGGGATTTTGGTGATTTTTTTGGCGGTTTCGGCGGCTTTGGAAGTTTTTATGGCAACGGAGGAAGTTCCACCGGATATGAGGAGGACAATCATCTTCGGGCGGCAGGCAACTATGTGCGCAACGGTTATTACAAGGAGGCCAGAACCGTTCTTGACGATATGCCGGAGAGTGTGCGCAGCGCCAGATGGTATTATTACAGCGCACTGGCTCATTCGGGGCTGGGAAACCAGGTATCTGCCATGGAACATGCCAAGAGAGCCTGCGCCATGGAACCGGATAACCGCGATTACAGTAATTTGGTCTATCAGTTTGAGAACGGAGGAAGCTGGTACCGCCAGAGACAGTATACTTACGGACAGCCCTACTCTGCCGGAAACGGCCTGTGCATGAAGATTTGCATTGCCAACCTGATCTGCAACCTGTGCTGCGGCGGCGGAGGCCTGTGCTGTGGAGGCGTTCCCTATTATCGGTTCTGAGTGCCGCGGGAGGCGTGAAACAAGTGAGGAGGCAGCGTTTGATGCAAAAAGAGTTTATCCCTTTGGTGGAAGACATGGTTCGGCTGAGTGAACATTATTTCCGGCGGAGACTGGTTGCTATCTATCTGCATGGCAGCGTTGCCATGGGAGACGCGGTCCCTTATGTGTCGGATCTGGATTCTTACCTTGTTCTTTCGAAAGAATTGGGACGGGAAGATAAGAGATATCTGGAGCGGACGCAAGAGGAATTGCAGCAGAGATATCCTGCGATAAACGGGGTGCACCTTTCCGCACATTCGGCAAATGATTTAACAGGAGATCCGTTCGCAAGATTTGTGTTGAGATACAATTCGATACTTTGTTATGGAAATGACATTGCAGGAGAAATAGATAACAGTGGATGGGAAAGATTCGAGCCCAATGCCGAAATGGCAAAAGGAAGACTGGCCTTTGCCAGAAAATGCTTTGAACAGGCGTTAGACTGCGAGCAGCCTATGTGCACGGGAGAAATTCCGACGGATCCCTGTCTGGCGTCAAGAAAGTATGCAAGATATTTTGTCGTGATAGAGGGCGCATACTTTTTGATGTCCCGGAATCAATTTGAGTCCTTTGAAAAAGAGGATGTGCTGAATAAATTATATCAGTATGCAAGCGCTTTTAAAAAGGAGCTGGACATGACCCGTGAAATTCTAAAAGATTCAAAGGCGGCGGGAATAGCGCAGGATGAATTTTTGAGACGGATACGTCCTTTGGTGGAGTGGATGTTTGACCGGATCGAGGAGACCTGAAATTTTCAGACCTGAATTTTTCAGACCTGAATTTTTTGCTGATACCCTCTTGACAAAATCCGGACTTTATACTAAAATATTTTTGTTGCTGCGATAGCGGCGATCCGTGCGTTTAGCTCAGCTGGATAGAGCGTTTGGCTACGGACCAAAAGGTCGGGGGTTCGAATCCTCTAACGCACGTTTGTGAAGAATGGCGGAAACACTGATAAATTCAGAGTTTTCGCCACTGTTATTAAGAGGAATATTTCTTGAAAAACAGTTAACGTCGTGCTATAATCAGACAAAATCAAATGATTTCTATTGCGGAGGCGTCTTTGCAGCCGCATCTAAAAGGTCAATGTATTCTGCTATTCCTGAAATCCTGCTTTTTAAAATCAAACAGACAACAAAACAGCAGGAGATGCCAGGATCTTCGGCTGGAGGATGGCCCAGTGCGCATATTCATCAGCACGAAGTGAAGGAATCGGAGAGGATGGGGTGAAGTATTACAGACTTGTCTTTAATATGCGGAGGGTATAATAATGAAAGAGACGACTCAGAAAAAAATTGCGGCGATCAACGATTTGTCAGGCTATGGGAGATGTGCGCTGACAGTTGCCATACCGGTGATCTCTTATATGAAAATACAGTGCTGCCCGGTGCCAACGTCTATTTTGTCTAATCACACCGGGTATGAGGAATATTTTTTTGATGATTATTCGGACAGGATTCCCGCTTATCTGGATATGTGGAAAAAACTGAACCTGAAGTTTGACGGGATTCTTTCCGGATTTCTGGGATCCGGGGAGCAGATCGGTATTGTGGAGACGTTTATCAGGCAGTTTGCCGCAGGGCAGACCACGGTGATCGTTGATCCAGTTATGGGCGATCATGGAAAGATTGCGGGCACTTATACACAGGAGATGTGTCTGGAGATGCGCAGACTCATCACCCTTGCGGACATTATCACGCCGAACCTGACAGAGGCCTGCCATCTGACAGACACGCCCTATCGGGAGGACGGCTGGGACGAGGAAGAGCTCTTTTCCATGGCAAAAAAGCTTAGGGCTATGGGGCCGGGAAAGGTTGTGATTACCGGTATTCCCAGAGGGGAAGCGATCGCCAATTTCGTGTGCGAGGACGGAAAGGAGACGTGCTTTATCAAAACCCACAGAGTGGGGGACGAGAGATGCGGGACAGGGGATCTGTTTGCGGCGATTGTGGCGGCGGATGCCGTAAACGGCGTACCTTTTGACGAGTCTGTTGCGAAGGCGTCTGATTTTGTGAGAAGAAGCATGCTGAAATCCCTAGAGATGAAGATAGACCGTAAAAACGGCGTCTGCTTTGAGGAGATTCTCCACACGCTGAATGTCTGAGCCGATAAAGCGGACAGGCCCAAGATTTTGGAAAGAAGGTTGTACAGTATATGAGGCGTTTTGTCAATTATGCGTTTAAGATTGTTTTCAGCCGTACGCTGATCATTTTCCTGATGATTATCCTGCAGGCTCTGGTGCTGGTTTTCAGCTTTACGTGGCTTGAAAATTATCTGCACTTTATCTGGGAGGGGATGACGGTCCTTGGCGGTTTTTTGATTATATATATCATAAACCGGGACGAACCCACGGAATTCAAGCTTACCTGGATCATTCCCATCTGCCTTTTTCCGGTGCTGGGCGCCCTGATCTATATCTTTATGATCTCCAATGCCGGCGGCATCGGCCTTAAGGTGAAGACCGGCATGCGGATCAAAGAGACGGAGGGGCTTCTTGCGACCAGTGCGCAGGCGAAGGAGGCAATCCGCCAGTGTCCGGCCGGCTTTCAGGGATTTGCCCACTTTATGGAGCACAGGGCGGGCTATCCGGCCTACCACCAGAGCACGGCGGTCTATTATCCCATAGGGCAGGACAAGTTCAGGGATCTTCTCGCAGAGCTGAGAAAGGCGCAGAGATATATCTTTCTGGAATACTTTATCGTGGAGCGGGGAGTCATGTGGAATGCGGTTCTGGATATCCTCAAGGAAAAGGTAAAGGAAGGGGTGGAGGTTCGGGTGATGTATGACGGCATGTGCTCCATTGTGCTGCTCCCCTATAAATATCCGCTAAAGCTGCGGGAATATGGGATCAAGGCAAAAATGTTTGCGCCGATCATGCCCTTTCTGTCCACAAATCAGAACAACCGGGATCACAGAAAGATTGTGGTTATTGACGGAAAAGTTGCATTTACCGGAGGAATCAATCTGGCCGACGAATACATCAACCAGAAAACAGTGTACGGACACTGGAAGGACACGGCGGTAAAAATCACTGGTGACGCGGTTCAAAGCTTTACGGTCATGTTTCTGCAGATGTGGAATGTGTCCGAAAAGGGAAGCGAGGATTATGCAGGATATTTGCAGGAAATAAAATTTGACCATCCTCTTTCTCATGACGGCTTCGTGATACCCTACGGGGAGACGCCAACCATGAGACAGGAGGTGGCAAAGACCGTGTACGCTTCCATGATCAACAGCGCTTCCAGATATGTGCACATCATGACACCCTATTTTATTGTTGACAGGGAATTCCTTGATGTCATGCGCTATGCGGCGGAACGGGGAGTGGAGGTTGCCATGATCCTTCCGGGAATACCCGACAAAAAGGTGGTGTATTACATTGCGAGAACCTTTTATCCGGAGCTTTTGAAGGCGGGGATCAAGGTTTACGAATATGTGCCCGGTTTCGTGCATGCCAAAATCTTTGTTTCGGACGATGTCAGCGCCACGGTGGGAACGGTCAACCTGGATTACAGGAGCTTTTACCACCATTTTGAGTGCGGCGCATATTTCTATGAGAATCAGGTGGTGGCAAAGGTGGAGGAGGACTTCCAGAATACCCTGCTGAAATGCCAGGAGGTGACGGCGGAATCTTACTGGAAAATCCCGCTGTGGCAGAAAGCGACGGGGCGAATCTTCCGGCTCTTTGCGCCGCTGATGTAGAGGGAGAAAAGGGGTTGAGAAAGGGGGATCGCCGGTGTGCGATCCCCCAAAGTTTTCCGTATTATCCCATGGTAACGGTCACGTCATACGTTTCTTTTCCCTTCACATAGGGGATGACGCAGCCGTCCTCCGGGTTTCCGGAAGCGGAGAGCTTAAGCGCCTTTCCGTCCACGGCAACGCTTTTGACGCCCTTCTCCACGTTTTGCGGGTTCACGACCCTGATATGATAGGTTCCTTCCCGGAATTTCCGGGTCACATCGAAATCGCCGAAGCCTTTGGGAAGGCAGGGATTGATGCGGAGCCCCTGATGGGTGGGAGCGATTCCCAGGATATACTGGGAGATATTGACGAAGGTCCATGCGGCGGTGCCGGTGAGCCAGCTGTTTTTCGCCTCCCCGTGGAATCTGGCATCCCGTCCGGCTACCATCTGGGAGTACACGTAGGGTTCTGTCCGGTGGATTTCGCTGATGTCCTCGATATAGGCGGGACATGTCTTCTGATAGATCTCAAAAGCCCGTCCGCCTCTGCCGATCACGGTCTCCGCAATGGAAACCCAGGGATTGTTGTGGCAGAAGATGCCTGCGTTTTCCTTGTATCCGGGCGGATAGGAGGAAACCTCCCCAAGCTCCACATGGTATCTTGTGTAGGCGGGCTGAAGGATCATGACGCCGTACTGGGTGTCCAGTCTTTCTTTTACGGAGTCCAGGGCTTTTCTGGCAAGGCCCTCTTTTACGCCGACGCCTGCGAGGGAACAGAAGCCCTGAGGCTCAATGTAAATCTGGCCTTCCCCGCATTCTGCGGAACCGATTTTCTGACTGTGCGCATCATAAGCCCGGAGAAACCATTCTCCATCCCAGCCGCTTTGCAGGATGGTGTCGTACATGATTTTGACCTCGCCGCGCACCCTTTTTGCTTCTGCCGGATCCTCCATAAGCTCGCAGAGCTGGGCGTATTCCTCGCCGTACTTGACGAACATACCGGCGATAAACACGGATTCCGCCACGGGCCCCTCGCTGGGGCCGAAGGTCTGGAAGGATTCTCCGGGATGCTCGGAGAAGCAGTTTAAGTTAAGGCAGTCGTTCCAGTCGGCCCGGCCGATCAGAGGCAGGCCGTGGGGTCCTTTGTGGTTTATTGTGTAATCAAAGGAGCGTTTTAAGTGCTCCATCAGAGGTGCGGCGACGGACCTATCGTTGTCAAAGGGAACGATCTGGGTCAAAATAGTCGTATCGCCGGTCTCCCGCACGTAGGCGCTGGTTCCGGCAATCAGCCACAGAGGATCGTCGTTGAAGCCGCTTCCGATATCGGAATTTCCCTTTTTGGTCAAAGGCTGGTATTGGTGGTAGGCGCTGCCGTCCGGAAACTGGGTGGAGGCGATATCGATAATCCGCTCCCTTGCCCGGTCAGGGATCAGGTGCACAAAGCCAAGGAGATCCTGGCAGGAATCCCGAAAGCCCATGCCCCGTCCGATGCCGGACTCGTAATAGGAGGCGGAGCGGGACATGTTGAAGGTCACCATACACTGGTATTGATTCCAGATGTTGACCATGCGGTTCACCTTGTCGTTGGCAGAGCTTACGGTGTATCTGGAAAGGAGATTTCTCCAGTATTCGTTCAGCTCGCCAAAGGCCTGCTCCACATCGGCGTCGCATGCGTATCTGTCAAGCATGGCATAGGCGGGCTTCTTGTTAATTACGCCGTGGGATTCCCACTTGTCATCCTCCGGATTTTCAATGTAGCCGAGAACAAACACGAAAGACCTCGTCTCGCCTGGCTCCAGGATCAGATTGATCTGGTGGGAGGCGATGGGCTGCCAGCCGCTGGCCATGGAGTTGGTGCAGGCTCCCTTTTCCACCGCTTCCGGCTCCCGGGCTCCCCGGTAGGAGCCGAGAAAGGCCTCGCGGATCGTGTCAAAACCGTCAATTTCACAGTTCACGGAATAGACCGCATAATGATTGCGCCGCTCCCGGTACTCTGTTTTGTGGAAAATCGCAGAGCCTGCCACCTCCACCTCTCCCGTGCTGTAATTGCGCTGGAAATTTCTGCTGTCGTCATCCGCATTCCACAGGCACCATTCCACGTAGGAAAAGAGGGAGAGCTCTTTTGGAAGGGAGGAATGGTTTGTGAGTTTGAGCTGGCTGATTTCGCAGGCGTCGCGCATGGGAACAAAAGTCAGGACGGATGCCTCCACCTGGTTTTTGGAGGAGGTAAAACGGCTGTAGCCCATGCCGTGACGGCATTCGTAGGAATCCAGACGTGTCTTAACAGGCTGCCAGCCCGGGTTCCAGACGGTTTCGCCTTCCCGGATATAGAAATACTTGCCGTTGATGTCTGCGGGAACGTCATTGTAACGGTAGCGGGTAAGCCGCAGCAGCTTTGCGTCCTTGTAAAAAGAATAGCCGCCGCAGGTGTTGGATATCAGGCTGAAAAAGTCATTGCAGCCAAGATAGTTGATCCAGGGAAGGGGCGTTGTGGGGGTGGTGATCACGTATTCGCGGTTTGTGTCGTCGAAATAACCAAATTTCATGCTTTCTTCTCCTTGTTCGTCGGAACATTGTGGTGTTTTCTCTTCTGAAAAAGAAAACGTTTAAGTGATTTTTGCTACCCACATTATACATAAGGCAAAAGGCAAATGCAACTGAAATTTGTGCAGTTCGCACGATATGAGAGCTCGGATAAGCAGTGCGGTATTCGGATTTTACAGAAAATGTGCAATTATTACAGGAAACATGTGAAAAAGTCATTGTAAAACGAATCGAAAAGCAGTAAAATAAGTTACGAAAACGATTAAGTTAAGGAAGAAAACACAGAAAAGGGAAACAGAAAATGGTATCACTGAAAGACATTTCCGCAGTCTGCGGCGTTTCGGTAGCCACGGTCAGCAAGGCGCTGAACGACCACGGGGATATTGCGGATGCGACAAAGGAGCGGATCCGGCAGAAGGCAAAGCAGATGGGCTATTCGCCCAACTCGGCGGCCAAAGCCCTGAAAACCAGCAGAACCCGCAACCTTGGCGTCCTGCTTTCGGACGACAATCGCAGCGGGCTTACCCATGATTATTTTGCCGGCGTTCTGGAGAGCTTTAAAAACACGGTGGAGGAAAAGGGGTATGATATCACCTTTATCGGCGGCAAAAAGGGCGCGGCGGGGGAGATGACTTATCTGGAGCACTGCAGGTACCGGGGATTTGACGGAGTGGTGGCGGCCTGCGCCGATTTTTATGACGCCCAGGTGGAGGAGCTGGTAAAGAGCGAGATTCCGCTTGTGACTATTGATCATATTTTCCACAACCGGATTGCGGTTCTCTCCGACAATGTGAGGGGGATGCGGGAGCTTCTGGAATTTATCTGCGGGAAGGGGCATCGAAGAGTCGCCTATATACATGGGGCGGATTCCTCCGTAACCCAGAACCGTTTGTCCAGTTTTTACCGCACGGCCCAGGAGCTTGGCCTTGAGGTGCCAAACGAGTATGTGATCGGGGCGGCCTACCGGGACACGAAGGCGGCTTTTCATATGACGGACAGACTTCTGGAGCTGAGAAGGCCGCCCACCTGCATCTGCTATGCGGATGACTTTTCGGCTCTTGGGGGGATGAACGCCATCTTGGACAGAGGGCTTAAGATCCCAAAGGATATATCCATTGCCGGATATGACGGAATCCGGGCGGGGAGCTATCTGGTGCCAAAGCTGACCACAATCGTGCAGGATACGGCGGCTCTTGGCCGGCTTGCGGGAGAATGCCTGATCGATCTGGCGGAAAGGCCAAGGACCACCATTGCCCGGCAGATTGTCGTTGCGGGAGAGCTTTTTGAGGGCGGATCGGTGGGAACTGTTAGGAAAGACGCATAAGGAGGATGGGAGAATGCCGAATATCATTTATGATGCCACAAAAGTTAAGGTTTGCCAGGGCTTTTATGCGATTTGCGAGTATGCGGGGCTTCCGCTTTCGTGGAGCGACGGGCTGTGGAAGGACATTCTTTCGGACGGGGATGTCTATGGGGAACTTGTCTATTATATCGAACATCACACGTTTCAGGATAAGGTAAAGGTGGAGGGATACGGACTTACGGATCTGTATGTCTTTCAGATGAACCGGTACAATCTGATCCGTGAAATCGGAAAAAATACGGTGAGCTGCAATAAGGAAAAAATGGTAATGAGGGCGTTCCGGGATCTGATTGATATGAAAAGAAATCCTGCAGAGTATTTAAAACGTCTCAGGGAAGGCCGGGGTGAGGATCGTTTATAGAGGAAAGCGTAAAGCCTGTCAGGGGGACTGACAGGCTTTACTGGGGAGTATAAATAATTAATATAAGGGTTGTAAATAGGAATATGAAGGGGTTTCCTGTTTACGCATTTATTATAACGCAGGCAATAATGAAATGCAATGAGCAATAGTACAAAAGTACCGATTTGATTTTGTCATATCGTTGTGCAAAATGATAAAAATAGTACTAAAGTACTATGTTCATGTTGAATAAATTTTTGGCAAAAAGAAAATACTACTGCTGTAACCTAATGAATCAGGAGGAATGAAAGATGTCAAAAAACGATTATAACCAGAACAATCAGAATCAGAACTGCGACAAGCAGAATCAGGAGAACAAGAACAACCAGAACAGTCAGAACAGCAAGAACAGCTCTAACAGCAGCTCCAACAGCAACAAGAAGAACAACGAGTACTAAGAGCTGTGACGGCAAAAAGGGATGTCTTCGGGCATCCCTTTTTGCTTTTTTAGTGTACAATTGATATATACAAAAACGGAAATAATATGGTATACTTAGTTGGTTAAAAAAGCAAATACATAGACGGCGGTATTTTGAATGAAGAGATTTGAGTTGATCGCACCCTGCCATTTTGGACTGGAAGCGGTGCTGAAAAGGGAGATAACGGATTTGGGTTACGACGTGTCAAAGGTGGAGGACGGAAGGATTACCTTTGTCGGAGACGAGGAGGCGGTATGCCGGGCAAACATCTTTTTGCGGACGGCGGAGAGAATCCTGATCAAGATCGGAAGCTTTCGGGCTGAGACCTTCGAGGAGCTTTTTCAGGGAACCAAAGAGCTGCCTCTGGAGGAATTTATTCCCAGGGACGGAAGATTCTGGGTAACAAAGGCGGCAAGCATAAAGAGCAGGCTCTTTAGCCCTTCCGATATTCAGTCTGTCATGAAAAAGGCCATGGTGGCGCGTCTCGGGGAGATATACGGGGTGAGCTGGTTTGCGGAGGACGGCGCCTCTTTTCCCATCCGTGTTTTTTTGATGCGCGATGAAGTCACGGCGGCCCTTGACACCACGGGAGAGTCCCTGCACAAGCGGGGCTACCGCAGACTTGTGGCAAAGGCGCCTCTTGCGGAGAATCTTGCGGCCTCCCTCATTATGCTCACGCCCTGGAGGGAAGGAAGAATCCTGGTGGATCCTTTCTGCGGCAGCGGCACCATTCCGATTGAGGCGGCCATGATTGCAGCCAATATAGCCCCGGGGATGAACCGCGGCTTTACGGCAAAAAGCTGGCGGCATCTGATCCCGCCAAAGGAGTGGGAGGATGCGTGCGAGGAGGCGTTGGAGCTGGTTTTGCCGGATACGCAGAGTGATATCCAGGGCTATGATATTGATGATAAGATGGTGGAGATATCCAGGGCCAATGCCAGGCTGGCGGGCGTGGAGCATATGATCCATTTCCAGAGGAGAGGGATCGAGCAGCTGAGCCATGGCAAGAAGTACGGCTTTCTCATCACGAATCCTCCCTACGGAGAGCGGATGGAGGAGAAGGAAAACCTGCCTTCCCTTTACCGGATGATTGGGGAGCGTTTTCAGGCGCTGGATTCCTGGTCTCTCTATGTTCTTTCCGCATATGAGAGGGCACAGGAGGATATGGGGCTTAAAGCGGCCAAAAACCGGAAGATTTATAACGGGATGATGAAAACCTATTTTTACCAGTTTCCCGGTCCAAAACCGCCTAAGCAGAGGTGATTATGCAGCAGAGATTGATGAAAAAAACAGCGGTGTATAGTTTTGTTTTTTTTCTCGTTTCCATGGGTGTGGTGCTTGCCATATCAGCCGGACGCGCCAGAGAGGCAAAGGCTTTGCGGGAGCGTCAGGAAATGGAACGGCAAAAGGAGGCCGGGGATGCCGCATCTTTTGCAAGGGGCGGGGAGCTTTCCTTTGTGCAGGGACAGGCGGACGGCGTATATCTGCGGATTCCCCTTCCGGACGGATGCAGGGCGCAGGATATTCTGATCGAAAACTTTTATATGGACAGACAGCTGCGGATTTTTGTGCCGGATGCGGACGAGGCGTTTTACGGACAAAACCGTCTTTCCGGGAACCGAGGGGAGGTTCTGGGAGGCAATTGCGGTGCGGCGGAGGGAGGCGTGGTGCTGAACCTTTCGCTGAAAGGAATTTACGAATGCCGCACGATTCTGGAGGACGGCAATCTGTACATACGGTTTTTCGCTCCCTCCGAAGTCTATGACAAAATCGTGGTAATTGATCCTGACTGCGGGGGAGATGATGCGGGAAATGAGGCGGACGGCATGGCGGAGAAGGATATCAATCTGCAGATCGCGCACAAGCTTGCGGAAAGGCTGGATCAGAGCGGTATCAAGGCATACTATACGAGGATGGACGATTTGAACCCGCTGCCACAGGAGCGGGCGGCTCTTGGAAATGAGATCAGGGCGGATATGTATATCTGCATACAGGTCGGGGCAAAGGAGGATTCTTCCGTCTATGGCGTGGAGGCTGTCTATGACGGAGAGCATTTTAATCCCGGCTTCGGAAATAAGGAGCTTGCGTCACTTTTGGAGGAAGAAGTGGCCAGGGCGGTAAATGGAAGAAGCATAGGGGTCGCGCAGGCAGGGGAGACGGAACTTGAGAAAGCTTTCTGCGGCGTGATGATCCCGGCCGCGGCCATCCGGCCCGGCTGCATTACCAACCCGCAGGAGGCACTTGTGCTTGGCAGGGAAGAGCAGACGGACAAAATTGCGGAAGGGATTTATCAGGCGATTCTGGAAGCTTACGAGACAAATACATTCCGTTGAGAGATGTTTTGATGAACGAGGTTATAAAGATGCAGGAGATTGTTTTTGCAACAGGAAATCAGGGAAAAATGCGGGAAATCCGCATGATACTGAAGAATTTGAAGATCAGGGGAGAGGCCGTGAAAATTCTTTCCATGAAGGAGGCCGGAATCGACATGGATATTGTGGAGGATGGTGCGAGTTTTGAGGAGAATGCCGCAATCAAGGCAAGGGCGGTGGCCCGCAAAGCGCAAGGCGCTGTGGTGCTTGCCGACGATTCCGGTCTTGAGATCGATTATCTGAACGGCGAGCCAGGGATTTATTCGGCCAGATACATGGGAGAGGATACGCCCTATTCCATCAAAAACGCCAGCCTTCTGGAGCGGATGCAGAATGTTGAGGAGGATAAGAGAAGTGCGCGCTTTGTCTGCGCCATAGCGGCCGTGATGCCGGACGGCACTCTTTTTACGGAAACCGGAGTGATCGAAGGACGCATCGGCTATGAGGAAAGAGGAGAGAACGGGTTTGGTTATGATCCGATTTTTTATGTTCCCGAGTATGGCAGAACCACGGCGGAGCTGTCGGAAGAGGAGAAGAATCAGGTGAGCCACAGAGCCAGGGCGCTGTGCAGGGTCAGGGAAAGGCTTGAGAAACTTGCAGAGGCAGGCGGGATAGCGGAATGAAAATCTTGATTGTCAGTGACACCCACAGGCGCAATGAAAATTACATTCGGGTGCTGGAGAGAGTGGCCCCGGTTGACATGGTGATTCATTGCGGGGATATAGAAGGAAGCGAATATCTGATTGCCGAATGCGCCGGATGTCCGGTGCAGATGGTGATGGGGAATAACGACTTTTTTTCGGATCTGCCAAGGGAAAAGGAATTCATGGTGGGAAAATATAAAGTCTGGCTGACCCACGGCCACAACTATTACGTTTCCATGGGAAACGAGACCATCAAAAAGGAGGCAAGATCCAGGGGAGTGGACATTGTAATGTATGGGCATTCCCATAAGCCCGTGGTGGACAGGGAGGGGGACGTGATAGCCATAAACCCCGGAAGCCTGACTTATCCGAGGCAGGAAGGCCGGCGGCCCTCCTTTATCATTATGGATCTGGACAGAAAGGGAGAAGCGCACTTTACCATCAACTATCTGTAAAAGAAAAACAGTTTTCAGATTTTCTGAAAACTGTTTTTGAATGAGCCACCCGGGACTCGAACCCGGGACAACTTGATTAAAAGTCAAGTGCTCTACCACCTGAGCTAGTAGCCCCTATCACTATTTTCTTATTGTAAAAAGCTGGGCTAGCTGGATTCGAACCAGCGAATGCAGGAGTCAAAGTCCTGTGCCTTACCGCTTGGCGATAGCCCAATGTGCACCAAGCTTCCCCTGGAACAACAGCTTGTCCGCCGGATAAAGTTCCTTCCCGGCAATAAAGCTTACCGTCTGCGTAAGCCGGACAAAAGGTGGATAGAGGGACTCGAACCCTCGGCCTCCAGAGCCACAATCTGGCGCGCTAACCAACTGCGCCATACCCACCATATAAGGAAGCGGAAAGATTCTCTCTGCTTCCAAGCGTGCTCGAAGGGATTCGAACCCCCGACCCACGGCTTAGAAGGCCGTTGCTCTATCCAGCTGAGCTACGAACACACATGCACTTTCTCTTGAGTGCAGAGCGGGTGATGGGAATCGAACCCACGTATCTAGCTTGGAAGGCTAGTGTTCTACCATTGAACTACACCCGCGTACGGTTTGCTGCGCTGCGAATCGGGGTGACAGGATTCGAACCTGCGACCTCCTGGTCCCAAACCAGGCGCTCTAGCCAAGCTGAGCCACACCCCGCTGGTTCCTGTTACGCAACCCTGTTGTATACTCACGCAACGCAAGATATATTATATTGGATACGCCGGATTCTGTCAACAAAAAAAAGGAATTTTTTTAAAAAAGTCGAAAATATACTTGCAAGTTCCTGCCTTGTCAGTATAAAATAAGGTATACTAGTTTGTGGAAGAGAAAATCAGAGGGATCTGGTTTCTTTTTTTGTGAGAAAGGTCAGGTGTTTATGAATACGAAAGAAGTGACAAAGGAAAATAAGATGGGCGTTATGCCGGTAAATCAGCTGTTGATCAGCATGTCGGCGCCCATGATGATCTCCATGCTCGTGCAGGCCCTTTATAACGTGGTGGACAGTGTGTTTGTATCCAGGATTAATGAGAACGCACTGACAGCGGTATCGCTCGCATTTCCCCTGCAGTCCCTGATGATTGCTCTGGGAACCGGTACGGGAGTTGGTATTAATGCGCTGCTTTCCCGTTCGCTGGGGGAGAAGGATTTTCATAAGGCGGACAGGGTTGCGGTAAACGCAGTGTTTCTTGCCGCTGTGAGCTATCTCATTTTTCTGCTGATCGGCATTCTTGCCGTCGGGCCTTTTTATGCCAGCCAGACAGACGATGCGCAGATCCTTGCGTATGGAAGGGAGTACCTTACCGTGGTGTGCTGCTTTTCCTTTGGCATGTACGGGCAGTTTGTGTTCGAGAGACTGTTACAGTCAACGGGAAAGACGTTTTATACGATGATTACCCAGGGAAGCGGGGCCGTTATCAATATTATTCTGGATCCCATTCTGATTTTCGGTTATCTTGGATTCCCTGAAATGGGCGTGAAGGGAGCTGCCGTGGCCACGGTAATCGGACAGATTATCGCAGCTGTGTTTGCGTTTTTTGTCAATAAAAAGAAGAATACGGAGATCCATCTGGCAGTCAGGGGCTTTAAGCCGGATCTGCGTATTATCGGTCAGATTTACGCTGTGGGAGTTCCTTCTATTATCATGCAGGCGATCGGTTCGGTCATGACATATGGAATGAACCGGATTCTGATTGTATTCAGCTCCACGGCGGCTGCGGTTTTCGGAGTCTATTTCAAACTGCAGAGCTTTATCTTTATGCCGGTATTCGGACTGAACAACGGAATGGTGCCGATCATTGCCTACAATTATGGAGCGGGAAAGAGGGACAGGCTGATCAAGACCATAAAGCTGAGTATCAGCTATGCGGTTGGCATTATGGTGGTGGGATTTCTGATATTCCAGATTTTTCCCCGCCCGCTTTTTATGCTTTTTGACGCATCGGAAACCATGCTGGAAATTGGCGTCCCGGCGCTTCGCACCATCAGTCTGAGCTTCTTGTTTGCTGGCTTTTGTATTGTCAGCGGTTCGGTGTTTCAGGCGCTTGGAAACGGTGTGTACAGTATGCTGGTATCCATTGCCAGACAGCTGGTGGTGCTTCTTCCTGTGGCTTATCTGCTCTCAAGGCTGGGAAATGTAAACTATGTATGGTTCTCCTTTCCCATTGCGGAAGTCGTATCTCTGGGCATGTCCGTCTTTTTCCTGATCCGGATCAACAAAAAGGTGATCCGCCATGTGGGGGAATGATGTAGAGATCCGGCATATAAAAATACCGTTAAGACGAAAAATTAAGGTTGACAGAGTATGTGTTATTTGATAAAGTTTGTATCAGTTGAAAGGGAGTAGTAAAAAGGGTTCAGCCAACAATCCCCGGCGCAGCCGTGGCTGGACACTTCCGCTATCGAGGATTTTCCAATTGGAAGGTTTGAGGAAGTACGAGACTTTTGGCGCACATTCAGGTGCCCCGAAGTCTCTTTTTTTACTGTGAAAGCCCCGGACAGCGGCTGTGGGGCCTGGCGTGCCTGCACGCACAGCCACACAGACATTGGACGGGCAAGCCGGTATGAGTATGTAGGGCGATAGCCCGGAATACTCATACCGACGGCAGTCACGGGAGCGCCGCCGGTGCGGCAGTCACGGGAGCGCCGAAGGCGCGCAGTGACTGGCTTTCATACCGTAGCGGAGCGCCGCACCAGCGGCGATTGCAGGAGCACGAAGTGCGGAGCAATCGGCTTTCATGGGTGGTGGTGCGCAGCAGGAAAAGAGAACGGGAAAACGGGGTATACTTAATACGGAAGAAGGAGAAAAAACATGGTACAGGCAACAATCTTATTTATGGCGGGACTGATTCTGATCTGCATCGGCGGGGATCGTCTGGTGGATGCCGCAGTGGCGATAGCCAGAAAGCTCGGGATTCCGCAGATCGTGGTGGGCGCCACGATCGTAAGTCTCGGGACAACGCTTCCGGAGGTTCTGGTCTCCACCACGGCGGCATTTGACGGCTCTGCGGCGATTGCTGCAGGGAACGCATTCGGTTCCATTATCTGCAATACGGCGCTTATCGCCGGACTGACGCAGACCATCCGTCCCACGAAAAAGGTGGAGGCATCCTCCCTTCTGTGGAGAAGCGGTTTTTTCTTTGCGGTGCTGATCGCAATGAATGTTTACGGCTATGTGACGGGCTCTTACGGGCGGCCCGTGGGCATTATGCTGCTTCTGCTCTTTGCGCTTTACGCTTATTTAAACATCAGGCGTTCCGCTTCGGAGGGAGAGGATTCGCAGGAGGAGGAGAAGGATCAGGAGGTTTCGGTTCCCAGACAGCTGCTTGTTCTCGTGATCTGTGCGGGCCTTTTATATCTGGGAGCAAATCTGCTGGTGGATAACGGGATCTACATCGCCAATGCGATCGGGGTGCCGGAGCGGGTGATTGCCGTCACGTTCATTGCTCTTGGAACGTCTCTTCCGGAGCTTGTGACGTCCATTGTTTCCCTGATCAAGGGGTATGGAAACGTGGGGCTTGGCAATGTGATCGGGGCCAATATTCTGAACCTGCTGCTGGTGATCGGTATTCCTGCCGCAGTGGCGGGAATTGGCCTGGAACGTTCCACTGTCACGGTGGATATGCCGCTTTCCCTGCTGGTGATGGCGATTCTGCTGGTGCCGATCCTGGTGCGCAAAAAGGCATCAAGGGTGCAGGGTGTCAGCCTTCTGTGCATTTACGTGACATACTGTATCCTTTCTTTTGTACAGTAGACAGCGGTAAGAAAATGTGATATACTTTGCTTTGCCGGTGCGGTGAGGTGCCGGCAAAGTATATGCGGATATGGCGGAATTGGCAGACGCGCCAGATTTAGGTTCTGGTGTCAGCAGACGTGCAGGTTCAAGTCCTGTTATCCGCAGGAACGAATAACAGCCGTAAATCATGGTTTTTATCAGTAAAATCAATGGTTTACGGCTGTTTTGTATCTATGTGTATTTATAATAATTATAGGATATTTGTATTTCAAATTAATTTTTTTGTCATAAAATTTGTCATAAAATACCTTAAGAAAAAAGAGCGTTCTGCAGTTTATCAGCTGCCTCTCTCTTGGCTTTCTCTTCTTTTTCCATCATGGAATGCCGATACACTGATTTCATGACATGATCTGTTTCCCATCCGCCTAATTTTAAGATATCCGCTTCTGGTACGCCAAGCGTCGACATCTGGCTTGCAAAATAATGCCGCAGTTTATGAAGAGAAAAATATGGTATTTCAAGATCCTTTTCTGTTCGCTTCAAACAATCATAAATGGTGTTAGGGTGGCCCTTATAAACATATCCTTGATTTCGTATTTTACTCGCAAGCGTCATGGGAATAATAATATCCCGCGTGCTTTCCGTGGTCTTGGTGGTCTTAATAACCCATCTTTTGTTTTCGTCAAGAACTAATGCTTTGTTTATATGTACGATATCTCCGTCCAGATCATCTATTGTAAGGGCACATATCTCAGAGCGTCTCATGCCATAACAGGCAAGGACAATAGGGATTTCGTAAGGTGTATCTTTCACCTTTTCCAGGATCCGTTTTACATCCTCCTGTGATGGAGTATAAGGTTCATTCTTGATTTTTTGCGGTAAAGTGGTGGAAATCTTAAGGCTCGGGCTGAAAGTCCCCAGCACAGCCGTCAGAAAGCCGTGGTAATTGCGTACCGTTTTAGGGGCCCTGGTTTTTGACAATTCATTAACTAAGCGGTTTATTTCTACCTGGGTGATATCGGTGATAATTAATTCATTAAACCACTTTGGGAATCGGCCCACTGTCTCCGAATACTCCTTTATAGTTCTGGGAGACAGAATGTTTCTTTTCATATCCACATAGTCTTCTGCTGCTTCCCGGAATGTTAAACGGGGAGTTTTGGATCCTGCCCTTTGTAATTTGTCAGCCATAAGTGTTATGGCTTCTTTCTGTGTCGGCTTGTAATCCGTTATCACCGAATATATCTTACCCTTATACATTTTCCTTATTCTGTAGGATCCGGACGGGAGCCTTTCAATTTTCATAGTATCATCCTCCTTTTTTTGAGTATAAAAATGACAGCCAGCGCATTTGACGCTTGCAAGCTGTTTCCGGAGATGATACAATATTTTTGGATTTATGTGGATCATCTCCGGATGTATCTGAAAGCCGTTCCTGTTGGCGCAGGGGCGGTTTTCCTGTTTGACAGATTTCTGAAAATTGGTTATAATATGTTTAACAAGACAGCCGATAAGGAAGGTCAAGGCTTCCCGTTCCGGCGATATAACGTATCTAAGTAGAGCCGCTTATCTTACCAGGACAGAGCGGCTCTACTTATTTTTCAGATTCAGAATAGCGACAATCAAAAGACCTACGGTCAAGATCACCATGAATTCCTCATATGTACTCATAAGCGTCCCCCCCCCTTTCCGCAAGACTCGGAACGGGAGCATAGCCGCCCTACCGGCTGCCCGGTTAAGCATATTAGGTTGTCATGGTGCGCAGAATTCAGCGGATGTTTTATAGCGCCTATTGCAATGCTGTAATGAAATTGATATAATTTATGCGTTACCGCCCCTAGACTGGTACGGAAAGGGGGTGTACTGCTGTGGATATATTTGCTTCGTTTTTGGTCGCTGTTACGGCTGGTGTAGCTTGCCACTACATCATCAAATGGTTAGACAGTGACGAATAGTCGGTAACTAGCCTATGGCGCTAAGCCTTGCCATTGCCAAAATTGGGAATAGAAAAGCCCCGGTGCTGAACTCACCGGGGCTTTTTGCTGTCGTACTGCTTGGAGTACTTCGCTTCGTTTTTGCCTATTGGCATTATAGCATATGCAAATTTGGTTTGCAATATGTGTTCCCCGGAATATTTTGTTTTTATCAGTTTTCATTAGATTTGTATTAAAACGCCTTAGCGGTTTAACCTAAGATTTTCGTCTCAATTCCACCACTTTACCAATAACCCTGGTAAACTGTGAAACTAGTTTTTGGTGTTCACGGACCATAGATCTGGCCGTCTGGGAGAGCGTATTTATCTTCGATGGTGTAAGTTCTCTTCTGATATAGTTCTATGGAGGGCTTCCTTTTCGATTTGTTTTGGAATTTTCCTAGTAAACCATATTAGGTTGTCAGGGCTCTTGGTGAAGCAGGGATGACCTTTTATTTAGAAACATTTGTCACAACTTTCATATCCCTCACTAATCGCATATTCGAGAGAAACTGAACGAGCTTTATTAGGATTCATTCGTCCGCAATTATTCACTTTATGATATTTTTCACCTGTAGCTGGAAGCCATACCATATCGCCAACAGGTGCTAAAACTTGAGATTCAGACGTTTTATCTATTTGTTGTGAAGATACATCTGCAGGTTGTGGGGCTTCGGTAGGCTGTGGTGTTTCAATCGGTTGCAATGTGGGCACAAGTGTCGGTTGCGGCGTAGCCGTAGGCTCTTGCGTAGGCGTGGCTGTTGGTTGTGGAGGGAGTGCTTTGGTGGGTTTGGGAATATCATCTTCCTGTGTCTCCGGTTCCGCAATGTCATTTGATGTGTCGAGGTCATTAGCTATATCAGATGATATATCATGCGTTTCAAGAGTATTAGTCACCGATATGATTTCGGGGCTATCATTATCTGCCTGCATAACAGCGGAATTCTGAGCAGTGTCTTTATCTTTGGGGATAGGATTTTTGTTAATATTTGGGTATACAGCCAATATATAAATAACTAAAAAGGCAGCGCAACCCCCTATTATCCCCGTAAAAATTGTCATTAAACGGAATGGATTTTTCATAAGTAAATTTTCCCCTCATAAGAATGATTGGCTATAGAAACAAAAATTTTATTAACATTGTCTCGCAATTTTTTTATAGGCATTTGCACAAATTAAGAAGAATATGCCTAGAGCGATGAACAATATTCCTACTGGTAATAAAGCGCAACCACATAAGATAATAAACCATCCACAAATAATAAAAAACAGACGGTATCTTAAAATAGCTTTTTTTGTATAGAATTTATTCCCAATTTTTGCTTTTCCGTCTTTGATCGAAATATTGTAGGTTGTTTCTTTTTTTTGTGTTACTGGACTAGAAGGAACTTTTTTACTTGTGGTAGTTTTAACGGTTTGTTTTTTGAGAGAAGTTCCATTTTTGATACTAGCTAATCCATCTATAGTAGTTTTTTGGTATACTTTATTATACATAGCTTTTTTGGGATCTTTAATTAAACCTACGCCCTTTTTCCCGTATAATGGATTGATTGCACGCTTTGCAGCACGTTTATATTTTCCAACTGTTCTGGCTTTAAAGCTTTTTTTCAAATTTGGTGTTCTTACTCCAATTTTCATTTTTATATCCCCAATTTTATAGCTTTCCCCTCAGCTCCACTACCTTTCCAATAATCTTTACAGGCTTGGTCATGATCTCCTCATTACTGAAGAACATGGGCTCATAGCTCGGATTATTTGGAATAAGCTCTATACCGTCCCGGTATTTCCGAAGCCTCTTACAGGTGGCATCATCTCCGTTTATCATGGCAATGACAACATCGCCGCTATCAGCATCATCCTGTTGACGGACAATAACCACGTCGCCTTCATAAATCCGGGGCTCCATACTATTGCCATGAATTTGTAAACCGAAGAAATTTCCCGTTCGTGCAAGCTCCTCTGTAATCTCTTCCGTGTCAATAATCTCTTCGATAGCTTCGATCGGGATCCCTGCGGCTACACGGCCAAGGACATTGATAGTGACACCCTTTTTTCTATCTATTTTACGCCTTTCTAAAGGAACATCATTTCCCATAAGCCAGGATTCACTTACATTTAGGGCCTTTGCTATTAAAAATATATTATTTTGTTTTGGAACATAACGACCAGATATGTATGAACTTAAAGCACCTTTGCTTATTCCCGTCTTTTCAACCAGATCAGATTGTTTTAATTGTCGAAGTTCCATACCTTCTTTTATTCTATCTGCTGTTGTCTTCATTTTTTCACCCCTTAAAAATAAAATACCATAAATGTTTAGAAAACACAACATATATATTTATACTTTTGAAATAAGTTTAGAAAACTAAAAAATACAATTGACAAGTAATCTGTGAGATGCTATTATGTGAGTAGTTTAGAAAACTAAACAGAAAGGAGCGGAGAGATTTGTCTTATGACTATAGGAAATTAAGAGGAAGGATTAAGGAGATATGTGGTACACAAGATTCTTTTGCATCAAAATTGGGAATAGGAAGAGTTTCGTTGAGCCAAAGGCTAAATAATCAATTAGAGTTTTCGCAGTCGGAGATGCTAAGATCATGTGAAATTCTTGGTATAAATCAAGAAGATATTCCTATATATTTTTTTAATGCAAAAGTTTAGAAAGCTAAACAAAAGGAGGTGAGAGAAGTGCTGAGAAAGATATATCAGGAGCTGGTAGCAATAAAGAAAGAGCTCCAAGCTATTCGTGGTAGCCTGGAGTCTCTTCCGGAAATCACTTTTGATAGGGATCCCTATAGGAGAAGCTATCATGTGTCTGTGAAGCCGCCGCATAAAGATCGATAGCAGCAGACAATGTCCGGTGTACAACCTCGTTTGGAGTGCGGCTTTCAATGTACTTCATTAGAGTATTTTTATCGGAGCTATCGGGAAATGTACTATCCTTTTTGACATCCGTAGCTAAATCTCCAAGATTTGTATCCGTATCGATAAAGTTAAAAAGCCATTCCTTAAAAGAGGGGTCGTGAATTGTCATAAGTGTTCTCCTTTCTTTTGTACTCGGCCATGGCAGTGGTCTGTAGTTTGATTATAAGGGAGAATATGGAAAAGCTCAATATAAGGAGAATAAATTTTGTTATACCTTGAAAAGTTTTTACCGCTGTATCAAAGAAACTGATAGAAGTTGCGTTCTATCAGTTCTCTGCCAAATTTATTTACCCTATGTACTTTGCAGGCTTTCGCCACACCAGCGCAACCTAGAGTTTCTATCAAGTACTCTGTCACTTACGCACTTATGGTTCTGCGGTTTGATCCGCCCATTAGCTGACAGATTACAAGGAGTACACGATACGGTGAGCATTTTTACCCAGTGCCGCTGGTGGAGTATCGCCGTACCAGTAACTACATTTTTAACCCAGTTTAAACTGCTTTGGTGCCAGTGTTGCGTCCTTGCAAAAAGAGAGCTGGGCAAGTCAATTTTTTTATGAACATAAAAAACCTCCTTACCCAAATATGGGTGAATATATTCTAGCATTGTATATAAGGGAAGTAAAGAATATTTTCTAAAATCATGAAAGGAAGTGATGAAATGCTTTATGACAAAGTAAAAGCGGCTTGTAAAACTAAGGGAATTTCGGTATCTGCATTAGAAAAAGAACTTGGTTTTGGTAATGGAACAATTACGAAATGGAATAAAGTTATTCCAAGTGTCTACAACCTGAAAAAAATTGCTGATTTCTTCGGCAAGCCGATTGAATATTTTCTGGAATGAGGAGGTGAGAGATGCAGGAAATTATTGATACAGTTTCAATCATGTTCTTGTGGATCATTGTAATCGCATGTATCCCGATTATGAGGAAGATAAATCCATTGCTATATAAGCTCTATGCGATATATGACATGAGCATATGTGCAATAACTACAATTTTTGCAATTCTGTACTTATGCAAATGATGATAAGGAGATGAGAGAATGTCAAAGATGCCTATTAAAATCATATTCGAACTGAAAAACACAAATGAGTTGGAATCGGTTTTGAATTCATTCGAAAAAATAAGGGATGCGCACCCTGAAACCACTATTGATGCTGAAATCAGAGTGCGCACAAAGGATTAGTTTTCTTTTCTAACTTCGATGTAAACTAAATTCTTTCCACTTACGGTAAAATTAGAAGTTTTTGAAAACAAGTTTAAGTCATATCCCGTTGGGAAAGCGTGTGTAAGCAGGTTTGATTCATCAACTGTAACAACGCTTCCATTACGGATATAGCTGACTTTATTAATGTTTTCAAAGTGATTCGCTACATTATTTTCATATTGGAAAATGAAAGTACACATGAACCATTCTACTTTCTTCTGTACTCGGCCATGGCAGTGGCCTGTAGGGAAATTATAGCAGAGACAGAGCCTGGAATGCAACAAAGTAGAGAGGAGGTGAGAGAAATGCATAAAACCGCAATTATTGTCATGGTTGATAATGACGCTTGCGCATATGTTGATGGAAAACTGCATGGAGACAATATTGATTATATCAACTTCCAAAAGGTGCGTGGAGCGGCTCCTGACCTGGCATTAAAAGTCAACCAACAAATACCGGATAAATCGGAGGCGCTAAAGAGCTTCAAGTATCTGATCGATTGCATTATGCAAGGATGGAGCCAGGTAGAAGCGCTACAACCCAAAGAGCTTACATGGCTTGAAGCTTTGAGGAAGTTTCCAATGGAACTGTTCGTGGATACAGTTTTTGATCTGTGTCAGATGGAAAAGGATAAAGAAGGACTTAAGGCCCGGCTTTCAGAGGAATTTCCGAAGGAGATAGCACCGGCCCTACATCTCATAACTACCGGCGCTTTATCGCTTATGCCCTGTTATGTTCCGGCAGGCAATGATAACAGCCGTTCGGAGCGGGACAAGGGGACGGGAGAGCTGTAACAGATTAATGATTCGGCTCTGATGAAAGGATATCCTTTAATACATAAAATTAATAATTTACCACAAAACAGGGGTAAGTAGCGGCTGATGTAATAATTCACAATTAGAATGTAAAAAATGGAGGAGGCGAGAAGGATGCCAAGGGTAACGGCCAAGAAAAAAGAATATAAAATTCTTGACCTCAAAGGGTGGATCACACATCAGATGAAAATGATGGGATTGAAACAGTCTGACGTGGCGGAAGCTCTTGGAATTTCACAGTCGAGGGTCTCAGTTATGTTGAAAGTCCCAACTCGAGAGGAAAAGGTGCCGGTTGACGTGTTTTCTTATGGTGATTTGCTTACGCTTTGCGAATTATTTAAGACTTCGGACGAAGAAAAGATGAAATTATTAACTTTATAAGGACAGGGGGTGAAAGAGATGTACATACCGGAGTTTTTCTGCGGGATCCTGTTTACGATCCTGGCGGAGATCGTGATCTGCATCGGGGCGGCGATCCTGCTCCGGAAGGATGACAGGAAGAAAGAAGAGCCGGCTCAGGCCGGTCGGAAGGGAGAGGACGATGCTGACAGCTAAAGAAGTGTTTCAGATGGAGTGCCAGCTGCTCGAGCCCGTAAGTGAGAAGTTTATCGAGGACGGCGAGGGAAGCCCGGACGACGAGGCGTATTTCAAAGCGTTTTCGGCGGTGCAGGACCTGCGGACGTACCTGGAGGGGAAGGAGAGAAGGGAAAAGAAATGCGGCTGATTCGAGCGGCAGGCTTTGTCCTGGTGATCCTTGGCATAGCGGGACTGGACGGGGCCATCTATTTCGGGACAGGCTATCTGACGGCCACGGCCTGCCTGCTCATGGGAGCGGCTGGACTGTACATTGACTACCGGCTGGAGGGGCCGGGGGAAGGAGGAAAAAGACCATGGGATATAAGACATGCCCTTACTGCGGCGCACACCTGGATCCGGGCGAAACATGCGACTGCAGGGAGGAAGACGGCGAAGAGCGAAAGGACGAAAAAGAACCCGCCGGGGGACAGCCGGGGCAGGCTCGGAAAAAATTAACGCAAAACCATTATAACACGGAAAGGAAGGAATTGCAATGAACGAAATCAAGATTGTCATGGAAGGAATCAGAGAACTGACAGAGGCGGTAAACCGGATTGCCACGGCGCTGTCCGGAGGGGGCCAGGTACAGATATCCGCAGGTGCGGTACTCCCTCCGGGAATGAACGCCCCGCTCCAGCAGGCGCCCGTTTCTCCCGCGGTCCCGATAACGGCGCCGCCCGTGCCGCCGGTTCCGGCTCCCGTCCCCGCGCAGGGAGTCGTGCCCACCACCGGAGCCGTGCAGCCCTACACGCTGGAACAGCTGCAGGTGGCGGCCGCCGGCCTTACGAGCGCGGGGAAGATGCCCCAGGTGATGGGGATCCTCCAGGCCTTCGGCATCCAGGCGATGACCGAGCTGCCCAAAGAGCGCTACGGCGAATTTGCGGCCGCCTTAAGAGGGGCAGGTGCGCAGATCTGATGGGAAAGAAGAAAGAAGAGAGGGCCCATGCGGTTCTGGCCGCGTCAAGTGCGAAGAAATGGATCCACTGCCCGCCTTCCGCAAGGCTGGAGGAGGGCATCCCGGATGAGGAATCCCCTTATGCCGCAGAGGGGACCCTTGCGCACAGCATCGGCGAATTAAAGCTGTCAAGGCTGTTCACGGACAAGAACATGACCGAACGCACCTACCGGAACCGGCTGAAAAAGCTGCAGGAACAGGAATGCTACGCACCGGAAATGGACGGCTACACGGACGAATACGCGGACTATGTTTCCGGTATCGCCTTCGGGTTTCCCGCAGCCCCCTTCATCCGCATCGAGCAAAGGGTAAACTACAGCGGCTGGGCGCCGGAGGGGTTCGGGACCGTTGACTGTCTGATCCTTTACGGGGGAGACCTGCACGTGATTGATTTCAAGTACGGGAAGGGGGTGCCTGTAAAAGCGGAGAAAAATTACCAGATGTCGCTGTACGCGCTCGGGGCCTACCAGGAATACGGGTTCCTTTTCGGGATCGAAAGGGCTCATTTCCATATCGTGCAGCCCCGGATCCCCAATACCTCATCCTGGAGCACGACCATGGGCGACCTGCTCGCATGGGGGGAGCGGGTGGTAAAACCCGCGGCAGAGCTGGCCTGGGAAGGGAAAGGGGAGTTCCGCCCTGCGGATTACTGCGCGGGCGACAAAGAGAATTACTGCAAGGACGGGTTCTGTAAAGCTTACGGGAGGTGCCGGGCCACGGCGGACAAGAACCTGGAACTCATGAAAAAGGCATGGGACGGGGAAGCCAACCAGAGAAGACTGCCGCCCCTTATCTCCTGGGAGGAGGCCGGGGCCCTTTTGAAAGAGGCCATGTACCTGAAGAGCTGGGTGGCGAACCTGGAAAAGCTTTCCCTGGACCGCCTGGTTTCCGGAGGGGAGGTGCCCGGCTGGAAGATCATCGAGGGGCGCAGCTGCCGGGAACTGGCGGACCCGGACGCGGCGTTCGCAGAGCTGGCCGAGGCGGGGTACGACGAGGCGGTCCTGTACGAGCGAAGGCCCGTGGCATTGGGGACGCTGGAAAAGACGCTCAGCAAGGAGCACCGGCAGGAGATTCTGTCAAAGTATATCGTGAAACCGCAGGGAAAGCCCGCCCTCGCACCGGAGGACGACGCAAGGCCGGCCATGGTGCTACAGAGGGTATCCGCAGAAGAGGCTTTCGGCGGCGACAACACTTATTCGGAAGGAGGAAAATGAGATGGCAATCACGACAGGAAAGGTAAGGGCGAGCTACGTCTATCTTTTTCAGCCCCGCGTCCCGGAAAACGGCGGGGATCCCAAGTATTCAGTCACGCTGCTGATCCCGAAGACGGACACGGCCACCCTTAATGCCATTTTTGCGGAGATCGAAAAGGCGAAGCAGGAGGGGGCCCAGAAAGTCTTTAACGGAAACGTCCCGCCCCTGTGCAAAACGCCGCTGTATGACGGCGACGGGTGCCGGCCGAACGGGGAGCCGTTCGGGGAGGAGTGCCGGGGGCACATGGTCATGACCGCCTCAGCGAAGATGCAGCCCTCCATCGTGGGCCTGGACATGCAGAACATCATCAATCCGTCCGAGCTGTACAGCGGCTGCCACATCCGGGCGAACATTAACTTTTTCGCCTATAACACCAACGGAAACAAGGGGGTCGGGTGCGGGCTCAACGCCGTGCAGAAGATCGAGGACGGCGAACCGCTGACGGCGAGGGTGTCGGCGGAGGAAGCCTTCGGCGGCGCAAACGCTTACCCGCAGGCCGGCGCGGCAGGATACCAGGCGCCCGTTCCGGCCTACCAGCCGCCGGTTTACGGGGCGCTCCCGTGGCAGCCGGCCCCGTACCAGGCGCCGGCACGGCCGCAGATCGATCCGATCACGGGCCGACCCCTGCTGTCGGGAGGGGTGATGGGATTTCAATGAGAACCCTGCATATCGACCTGGAGACGTTTTCGGACGTGGACTTAAAAAAGGCGGGACTGTACCGGTACGTGCAGTCCCCGGCCTTTGAGATTTTACTGATGGCTTATTCTTATGATTATGAGCCGGTGCGCATCATCGATCTTGCGGCCGGCGAACGGATCCCGGAAGGGATCCGGAAGGATCTGAACGACCCGAACGTGAAAAAAACCGCCCATAATGCGGCGTTTGAGATAAACTGCCTGAAAAAATTTTACCCGACGCAGACCGGGCAGTGGCACTGCACCATGGTGCACGCCTACTACTGCGGCCTGCCGGGAAGCCTGGAGCAGCTGGGCAGGGCGCTGGGCCTTGCCCGGGAAAAGCAGAAGATGGCCGTGGGAAGGCGCCTGATCCAGTATTTCTGCGTACCCTGCAGGCCGACCCAGGCGAATTACGGGCGCACCCGGAACCTGTGGAAGCACGACCCGGAGAAGTGGGAGCTTTTCAAATCGTACTGCATCCGCGACGTGGAGACGGAAATGGCGGTCCACCGGATCCTGGAAGAGCACCCGTTCCCGGAACGGGAGCACCTGAACTGGGTGCTGGACCAGCACATCAACGAGAACGGGGTGGCCGTGGACGTGGAGCTGGTGCGGGGCGCCCTGGCGATTTCGGCCCAGACACAGGACGAGCTGGGCGGGCGGGCGAGGGAGCTGACCGGGCTGGACAACCCGAACAGCGTGGCGCAGCTGAAACAGTGGATCCGGGACAATTCCGGCCTGGAGCTGGAAAGCCTGAATAAACAGACGGTGGCCGAAGTGCTGGCGGACCGGTCCGGGGACGAACTGGTCAAGGAGGTCTTGCGTATAAGGAGAGAGCTCGGCAAAACCTCGGTAAAGAAGTATGCGGCCCTGGACGCCTGCCTGTGCGGCGACGGGAGGGTCCGGGGGCTCCTGCAGTTTTACGGGGCAAACCGGACCGGCCGGTGGGCGGGGAGGCTGGTACAGGTCCAGAACCTTCCCAGGAATTACCTGGGCACCCTGGATACCGCAAGGGAACTGGTGAAGAAAAGGCAGACAGACGCCGTCCGGCTGCTCTATGGAAACGTGCCTGACACCCTTTCCCAGCTGATCCGCACCGCCTTTGTCCCGGGGCCGGGGAACCGCTTTTTCGTGGCGGACTTTTCCGCCATCGAGGCGAGGGTGCTGTCCTGGCTTGCGGGGGAGCAGTGGCGCCTTGACGTGTTCCGCACCCACGGGAAGATCTACGAGGCGTCCGCCTCCGCCATGTTCGGGGTGGATCTGGACCGGATCAAAAAAGGGAACCCGGAGTACGCCCTGAGGGGGAAGGGGAAGATCGCGGAGCTGGCGCTGGGCTACCAGGGGGGAAAGGGCTCCCTGCTCTCCATGGGGGCCCTGAACATGGGGCTTGCCGAGGAAGAGCTGCCGGATATCGTGAAACGGTGGAGGGGGAGCAACCAGCGGATCGTGGATTTCTGGTATGCCGTGGAACGCCGCGCCGTGGAAACGGTACGGCAAGGCACGGCCGGCTACCTGCCCCGGGGGATCGCTTTTGGAAGGGACCGGGACTACCTCATCATCCGCCTGCCCAGCGGAAGAAAGCTGCATTACTATAAACCGGAAATACGCAGGAACGACCTGGGCAGGGACGCCGTCCACTTTCTGGGGACCGATCAGAAAACCGGGAAGTGGGAATACATTTCCACCTACGGCGGGAAACTGACGGAGAACATCGTCCAGGCCACGGCCAGGGACCTGCTGGCGGAGGCCATGATGAACCTGCACGGCCAGGGGTTTTCGATCAATTTCCATATCCACGACGAGGTCATACTGGAGGTCCCGGAAGATTCCGGGAAAACGCTGGAGGAAGCCATACGCATCCTGTGCACCCCGCCGCGGTGGGCCCCGGATCTTCCCCTAAACGCCGACGGGTTTGAGGCTTATTACTATAAAAAGGATTAACAGGAGGACGCAAGATGCAGAATGACCGGCTGATTAAGATCGCAACGGGAACCGGCAGGAAGGCCGCCGTATGGAACGCCCAGGAGCTTTTGTGGTCCGACTTCGTGCAGAAGCTGGCGCGTCCCCTGCGGACCGGGGAAAGCTTCCAGCAGTATAAGTCCCTTCCCAAGCCTGACCAGGAAAACCTGAAAGACATCGGGGGCTTCGTGGGGGGCACCCTGAAAGGCCCGAGGCGCAAAAACGAGAACGCGGGGGAGAGGCACCTTATAACCCTTGACGCCGACACCATCGAACCGGGAGGGGCCCAGAGGGTCCTGAACACGGTTTCCGGCCTGGGATGCGCCTACGCCGTCTATTCCACGCGCAAGCACGAGGGGGCGGCGCCGAGGCTGCGCGTCGTGGTGCCTCTGGACGAGCCGTGCCCGGCGGATGAATACGAGCCCATCGCAAGGAAACTGGCCGAATGCATCGGGATGCCGATCTTTGACCCCACCACGTTTGAGCCCGTGCGTCTGATGTACTGGCCCAGCTGCAGCGCGGACAGCGAATACCTGTTCCTCTATGAGGACAAGCCCTTTCTTTCCAGGAGGGGGATGCTGGCCGCCTACCGGGACTGGAGGGACGTGTCGGAGTGGCCGGAGGTGCCGGGGGCGGCCCGGATCCGGGACCGGTCGGCGAAAAAGCAGGGGGACCCGCTGGAAAGAAAGGGCATCGTCGGGGCGTTCTGCAAGTGCTTTTCCATAGAGGACGCCATGGAGCAGTTCCTGCCGGGTACCTACGAGCCCTGTGCGGATCCGGGACGCTACACCTACGCGGAGGGGAGTACCGTCGGCGGGGCGGTGCTGTACGAGGACGGCCGGTTCCTCTACAGCCACCATGCCACGGACCCCTGTTCCGGGAAGCTGGTCAACGCCTTCGACCTGGTAAGGCTCCACCTGTTCGGGGAGGAGGACGACGAGGCGAAGCCGGACACGCCGGCGGCAAACCTGCCGTCCTTCAAGCGGATGTGCGAGTTTGCGTCCGGCCTGCCGGCCGTGGCGGAGCGGATGGCGAAGGAACGCTATGAGGCGGCCGTGCAGAGCTTTTCCGATGCGCCGCCCGGACAGGCGCAGGAGGACGCCGGCTGGGTGCTGAAACTGCAGACCCATCCGAAGACCGGGGAGCCGCTTAAAACGGTCCAGAACGTCCAGCTGATCCTGGAGAACGATCCCCGGTTAAAAGGGCGTGTCTACCATGACGAGATGGCGGGCCGGCCGATGGTATCGGCGCCGCTGCCGTGGGAACCGCAGGCCCTTCCCTGCCCGGCCAGGCAGTGGAAGGACGAGGACGATTCCGGACTGCGGGGCTACCTCGAAACGATCTACCGGATCACCGGCAAGGAAAAGGTCGCGGACGGTTTCGCCGTATTCGCCATGAACCACCGCGTGAACCGGCTGAAAGACTATCTGGCGTCGCTGGCATGGGACGGCGTGCCGAGGGTGGATACCCTGCTGATCGACTATTTCGGCGCGAAAGACAGCCCCTACACGAGGGAGGCGATCCGCAAAACCCTGGCCGGGGCGGTGGCGAGGATCTTCCGCCCGGGGGTCAAGTTTGACACCATGCTGATCCTGGCGGGGAAACAGGGGATCGGGAAGAGCACCTTCTTCCGCTATCTGGGGATGGACTGGTATTCCGACTCCCTGTGCACCTTCGAGGGGAAGGATGCGGCGGAGCTCCTGCAGGGCTACTGGATCCTGGAGGCCGGGGAGCTGACCAAGTCGGAGATGAACACGGTCAAGCAGTTTTTAAGCAAAGAGGACGACATCTACCGTGCGGCCTACGGCCGTAGGCCGGAGAGATACCCGCGCCGGTGCGTTATCGTGGGAACGACGAACGAGGAAGAGTTTTTGAAAGACTATACGGGCAACCGGCGCTTCTGGCCCGTGGACCTGCCGGGGGCGGGGCGCCGCAAGAACGTCTGGCGGGATCTGCCCGGGGAGGTGCCCCAGATCTGGGCGGAGGCCGTGGCGTCGTACCGTCTGGGGGAGCCGCTGACCCTGTCGGAGGAGGCGGAAAGACTGGCCGAACATGCGCAGGAGGAGCACCGGGAGGCTTCGTATTCGGAGGGTGCGATCCTGGAATTCCTGGAAAAGAAGGTGCCGAGGGACTGGTATAAGAGGAGCCAGTACGAGCGCAGGAACTGGCTGGATTCCGGCTTTGACCAGAAACAGGCGGACGAGAGCCAGCTGATGTACCGGGATCGGATCTGCGCCTGGGAGATCTGGAACGAATGCTTCCGGATGCCGGGTTACACCCGGATGAAAAAAACGGATTCCAAGGAGATCAACAGCATCCTGGAGAGGCTGCCGGGCTGGGAGCGGCAAAGGAGCGCAGTCCGGTTCGGAGGGGAATACGGCGCCCAGAGGGGATTTACAAGGGTAACATCCGATGCGTAAACAACGGATCCGTGCGGAGAATGTTGACAAGGGGATCGTCAACATTGGAACAAGCGGAAACATTCGAATGTTAACGCCAAAAGGCCGATAAACACAGGCGAAAACGGTATTTATAAACATGTAAACATTCTTCTATATGAGATAAAAATACAAGGGAAATAAGGGATATAGGTACCCTTGATACCCCTGAATGCGTATAAGTACACACGTGCGCACGCATGCGAGGAATGTTACAGGAACAGGAGGAGAGCGTGAGGGAAAGTGAACTGGAACGAAAGTTTTGCAGGCTCGTGGCGCAGGCGGGCGGGAGGGCTTACAAGTTCGTGTCGCCCGGGAATGCGGGCGTGCCGGACCGGCTCGTGGTGCTTCCGGGGGGAAGGGTCGGGTTCGTGGAGCTTAAGCGGGAAGGGGGGCGGCCCCGGAAGCTACAGCGGCTGCGGATGGAAGAGCTGGAGGCCCTGGGGTGCTTCACGGCCGTCGTGGACGGCCCGGAGAGCGCCCGGGACGCCATAGGGGAGCTCCTTAAGCAGGAGCCTGCGGCGCCCGCTGCGGACCGCCTGTTTCTGGAGATGGTGAACCGCAGGCCGGGGAAAGGGGGGACGGCGTTTTGAAATTCATCCCACACGATTACCAGAGATACTGCATTGTCCGGATCATACAGGACGCGGCGCTGGCCCTCTTCCTCGACATGGGGCTGGGCAAGACGGTGATCACCCTGACGGCGGTGAATGACCTGGTCTTTAACCGTTGCCAGGTGGGCAGGTGCCTGGTGATCGCACCGAAAAAGGTGGCGGAGGACACTTGGACCAGGGAGCAGTCGAAATGGGATCACCTGAGCCTTTTGCGGGTCCGTCCCGTGCTGGGGGCGAGGGAGCGGCGGATCAAGGCGCTGAACAGCCCGGGGAACGTGTTCGTCATCAACCGCGAAAACGTCCCCTGGCTGGTGGACTATTACCGGAACGGCTGGCCGTTCGACATGGTGGTCATTGACGAATCAAGCAGCTTTAAGAGCAGCCAGTCCAAGCGGTTCAGGGCGCTTAAGAACATCCGGGGACACATCCGGCGCCTGGTGGAGCTGACGGGGACGCCCTCTCCCAACGGTCTTACGGATCTCTGGGCGCAGGTCTACCTTCTGGACGGCGGCGCCCGCCTAGGCAGGACACTGACGGAATACCGGAACAATTACTTCTCCCCCGCTTCCAGGAACGCCACCACGATTTTCTCATACGAGCCAAGGGAGGGGGCGGGCGAGAAAATCCAGGAGCTTATCCGGGATATTTGTATCAGCCTTTCCGCCAGGGATTATCTGGAACTGCCGGAACGGATCGACAACATCCGCTACGTGCGGCTGGACGCAAAGGCGCGCAGGGCCTATGACGAGATGGAGCGGGAGCGGATCCTGGAGCTGCCGGAGGGGGTCCTTGATGCGGGCAGTGCGGCCGTCCTTTCCGGAAAGCTGCTGCAGCTCGCAAACGGGGCCGTTTACCGCACGCAGGAGTTTGTGCAGGAAGACCGGGCGGCGGAGAGGAAAGAGGTGGTCGAGATCCACGACAACAAGCTGGAGGGCTTCCTGGAGCTTCTGGAGGAGCTGAACGGAAGAAACGTCCTGGTGTTTTATAACTTCCAGCATGACCTTGCGAGGATCCGGCGGCTTCTGGCAAAGACCGGGCTCTCGGTGAGGGAGCTTAAGACGCCGGCGGATATCGCGGACTGGAATGCGGGGAAGATCAACATCCTTCTGGCGCACCCGGCCAGCGTGGCCTACGGGCTTAACCTGCAGGAAGGCGGGAATGACGTGGTGTGGTTCGGGCTTAACTGGAACCTGGAGCTGTACCAGCAGGCGAACGCCAGGCTCCACCGGCAGGGGCAGAAACACACGGTATACGTCCACCACCTCCTGGCGGCGGGCACCGTGGACGAGGACGTGATGGCGGCCCTGCAGAGAAAAGGGGACTGCCAGGCGGCGCTTTTGGAGGCGCTTAAGGCAAGGGTGGAGAAGTATTTCCAGGAAAGATAAAGGAGGTCCTGACATGGAAAAGGGGTTTTATTTCATCTACGAGGAGCACGAGAGGGAGGCAAGAAGGCTCCTCTTGGAAAACAACGTCAAGACGGAGAAGGAACTGTCCGTGATGTCGGGCAAAGAGGTGGAGGAGGCGATCAACCGGGAGTTTACCTCCTTCCGGGCGGGGGATGACTGGATGCTCGTCCCCAATGACAGATTCATTGAGTTTCAGGACATCGTGCAATGGATAGAGAGGTGAGCGTATTTTTGTCGGATGCTGACAGGGGGATCGGATAAAGGCGCTCGGGAACGCAGTGGTGCCGCAGCAGTTTTACCCGGTGTTTGCGGCCATATCGGAGGTGGATAATGTAAGAGGCACGGGAATGCAGAAATGAAAAATGGAAGCAAAGGGGCTCGAACCCTTGGCCTCCCGCTAGTCAGGCGAGCGCTCATCCCAGCTGAGCTATGCTTCCATAAGATTTATTATATCATGGCGGCTTAATATTGCAATAACTTTGAACGGAAGAGGCGGAAAATGATAGGATTTATACTTGAAAACAGGATGCGAGATGGAATCCGACCAGATGGATGGTATGCCGGTCAAAACGAAAAGTATAAAAATGCGTTCAATATGACCAGCCTTATGAAATTTGCAAAAGTTTTTGAAGATGAAAACGAAGCAAAGGAAAGAGCAAAACTTTTAAATAAAAGCGGATGGAATTTTGTGGTCTTATCGAACTAAACCGGCCTTTAGCGGAGCGAAACGGATAAGTGCGTATCAGATCGGTCGGAAATGAATCAACCCGGCAGCAGGTGTATCAGGAAAGGAGCATAAGAAAATGGGAAGGGCTTTGCCGATTTTATTTAATAGCGATATGGTTCGGGCGATACTGGATGGCAGGAAGACTGTCACAAGGCGGATTGTCAAAGATGATGTGGTAGGAATATTAAACAGCCCATACCATAAAGAGCATCCCCAGGTCCCAGACCAGATGCTCATTAAGAAACTTTGCAAGAGACCTTGTTATTCTGAGGATATTTTGTATGTCAGGGAGGCGTGGCGTGAACACAGTCCTGGATTTGATAATTTGTTTATTTATAAAGCCGACTATGCAGAGGGAAGTGTGAATGTAAAATGGCATCCGTCAATCCATATGCCGAAAAAAGCTGCCCGAATCTGGTTAAAGGTGACAGATGTACGGGTGGAACGGCTGCAGGACATTACGCCGGAACAGGTCATAAAAGAGGGAACAACCGAATTTGACAGGGAACATCTTGAGTTGCTTGGAGAACATTATGACATACTTTTTGCGGCATTGTGGGATTCCACGATAAAAAAGTCAGATATGGCTATTTATAGCTGGAAATCAAATCCGTGGGTATGGGTTATAGAGTTTGAACGATGTGGGAAACCAGAAACGAAAGGAGACGGCCAACTTGAAGACTTGTATATGTGATAAGTGCGGGAAGGAAATTGAGATTAATATCCAGGAAGACGTGATTGACATAGACGTTGATTCTGAAGATGATGTGATCGAACAGTTCTTTGTCTGCCCGGAGTGTGGGGAACATTATACGGTGTTCATTTCTGACAGGTTTATGCGTCAAAAGATAGCGGCCAGAAAACGGTTGAAACGAGAGCCTATGAATTACAATCCAGCATTAGATGCGGCATTGGTGTAGGAAATGCAGAAGCATTTCAAAGAACTGAGGGAGAGATACGATCGGTAATAAAGTGATGCGTTTATTAACAGGAGGGGTAAAGAGTGACACGGGAACAGAAAGAGAATGAAAGAAAAAAGGAATATCTCCAGGGTTATAAAACCGCGGTTTGCCAGATCAGACGCAGTGAGCTTAAGATTCAGGAAATGCGCCTAAACAAGATATGCCCTTCTGTAATAAACGACGGAATGCCTCATGCACATAATAACAGTGATCTTTCTTCTTATGCTGCCTTACTGGATCAAGAAGAAAAGCGGTATATGAAATACAGGTATCAGAGGATAAAAAAATGCAAGGAGATTACTGATCGAATCGAAAGGCTTTCCGATGAAGATGAAAAAGATGTTCTGATGTATCGGTATATCAAGCTGATGAAGTGGGAGGATATTTGCGTAAGGATCGGACATAGTTGGCAGCATACTCATAGAATTCATGCGAGGGCCTTAAAAAATTTTAAAATGTGATAGAATGTGACTATATATTCATGGTATGGTGTAGATGCAAAAGATTCCCCCCCCAATACATTTTTAAATACCCGGTTGCTGGTGCGATTGGGTATTTTGTTATTACCTATAAGTAATGTGGCAAATTGCCGGAATTTAAGGTATAATGTAGAAAAATGTATTTTGGAGGGATTTTATATGTCGACGAAAAAAATGTGTATTGCAAATTTTAATACTGTATTCGAAAAGAATGACAGTGAAATGCCTATGTTAGAATATTTTGATTCTATAATTATGCCAGCACTTTTAAGTAATTACATAAAAAAGAATGGAGATACTAAATTATTTTTCGATGAAATAGAAGTTATTGAAGACAAAGACGGGGAATACATATTAACAGGAATTGTTGTTAAGGATACGATGTTAGAGGTAAAATATAATTATGATTATCAAGAAGGAAGACTGGTTGATAGGAATGGGAGATATCAGTCATCACCGTATTCGTTATTTATAATATATCTCAAAAATCATCGTATGGTTTTAGTGAGAGATCAAAAAGGGAGCCCAAGTTTAAACAATTTTAGAACATTGATTAAAGCGGCTATAGATACTTACATAAGAAAAACAAATCAAAAGTTACAAAAAGAGGATAAAGAACTTCTTCCCATTCCACTGGTTAATGTTGTGGGAATATCTTCGGGTAGTGATATTGCAAGTGCATTAAAGAGTGTAGAAAAAGTTACAAAATTAACATTAAAGTTTTATCCATTGAATGGGGATGGTGACACGGATTTGTCAGAAGTTCTTGAAGGAATATTGAAAAAAAGGCATGACCTAAGGAGTTCAACGGGAAATCTAAATTATAACTCTCCTGAAAACAAAGATGAAATATGTAATTTTGTTGGTAAATTGAATGGTACAATGGAACCAGTTTTGCATGTTCGTTATCCAGGTAGTTCAGTCCCTAGTAAAATTACAATGGATTCAATAATTGAAAATACGGAGATTCCAGTTGCAGATGATGACACAAAAAAGAATATAAGGTATATTATAGAAGCGAGCAAAAAGAATAGTAAAATATCTTATGCAAGTAAGGCGAATACTGAAATATATGAAGAAAATTGTAAAAAGATAGTGCCATTCATTAAAAAATGAATGGATGCATGCTAAAGTACGGAGGTAATTCATGATACGGGTGAAAGAAAGTATTTTGAAGGCGTTACTTAAGAATGATTCATCTGAAAATATACTGTTAAATTCGTTTTATATATTTCTACCTAATAAGAAAAATTGGAAAGAGAAGGGCATCATATTTGGAGTGTGCCTGCTGCCTTCTTGTTTTATGATTTACTCACATAATATAGTGGAATTGTTTGGAAACGTATGTAATACTTTGCTAAGCGCCTTTTTATCCCTATTTGGTATAATATTCACGGGGTTTGTTTTTTTTCAGGCATTATTAAATGATAATTTACTAATTATGTTGATAATTTCAAAAAGTGAAAAGGGAAGAAAGGAAAAGAGTAAGCTAGAGGAAGTTAATAACAGTTTTGTATCATTGATGATGTTGTATATCATTGCGATAGTAGTCTGCTTAGCGCTAACTGTGACTGTTCCATGTATTCCCGAAGATTTCATTTTGTTATCAAGCACACAAATTAGCAATTTCGTAGCATTTATATTGATATTAGTGTTTTATATGTTTTCTGCTGAATTGTTATGGAGGGTCTTGAGCTTTATTCGCAATATATATGTGCTGTTTAATGCATATGCAGTGAGTCGCTTAACAGATTTAACCGATATTGAAGAAGGCAAATGATTTTTTTCCAAAACAAACGATTGAGAGGTGGTGATCGTGCCCAGGAAGCCTGATGAGCGGATAGAGCAGGCCAGAGAACTGTATCTAAAAGGGTTGAAACTAGTGGATATTTCCAAACGGCTTGATCTGCCGGAGGGAACCGTCCGAAGATGGAAAAGTACTTATAAGTGGGATAACGAACGTTCGGATAAACAAAGCGAACGTTCGGATAAAAATAAAGGCGCGCAGCCGGGCAACAAGAATGCATCCGGCCACGGAGCGCCAAAGAAGAATAGCAACGCAGAAAAGCATGGTCTTTTTCGGAAGTATCTTCCGAAGGAGGCCTTTTCTATTATTGAGAATATGCCGGAGGATCCTCTGGACGTCTTATGGGATCAGATCCAGATCGCCTATGTGGCCATTATCCGGGCGCAAAAGATTATGTATGTCCGTAATCAGGAAGACAAAACAATAGAAAAGATTGCAGAACAGGACGGAAATGTGATTGGCGAAAAATGGGAAGTGCAACAGGCCTGGGATAAGCATGCAAATTTCTTAAAATCCCAGGCCAGGGCCCAGGGCGAGCTACGAGGCCTGATCAGACAGTACGACGAGCTTTTACATGAAAACTGGGATCTGGCCACGGCGGAGCAAACAGCCAGAATTGAGGTTTTAAAATCCCAAGTGATTCAGAAAGATGAAAACAAGGAACAGGCAAAGGATTGGAAGGCGGCGATCATTGAGATAGCAAAGCGAAGGAGTGAGAAAGCGGATGGAGGAACTGGCTGACGTATTGGAAGTCTATTATGACAATCCGGTTGCCTTTCTGGAAGACATGCTTGATATGAGTTGTGATGATTGGCAGGGAGAGGTTGCAGCTGACGTGGCGCAACATGCTAAAGTCGCAGTCAAATCCGGTCAAGGTGTCGGAAAAACAGCCCTGGAAGCCGGACTGGTAATATGGTTCCTTACGTGCAGGCCCTACTCAAAAGTGATAGCCACGGCGCCCACCATGCAGCAGCTCTATGACGTGCTTTGGGCCGAAATATCCAAATGGCTTGACAGTTCCAGAGTAAAAAATCTTTTGACATGGACGAAGACAAAAGTTTACATGAACGGCGATTCCGAACGGTGGTTTGCCACGGCAAAAACGGCAACCAAGCCGGAGAATATGCAGGGATTTCATGAAGACCATATGTTGATCGTGGTTGACGAAGCCTCCGGCGTTGCGGATCCGATTATGGAGGCGATATTGGGAACACTGACAGGCATGGATAACAAGCTTCTTTTAATGGGCAACCCTAACCGGATCGATGGAGTGTTCTATGATGCTTTTAATAAAGACAGGGATAAGTTCCGGACGCACACGGTAAGCAGCCGGAATTCCAAACGCACGTCAAAGGATAACATTGTCATGCTGGAATCCAAGTACGGAAAGGATTCCGACGTGGTCAGAGTTCGTGTTGACGGGAATTTCCCCAAAGGAGCATTGGATTCCTTTATATCACTGGAAACAGTGGAGCTTGCGTGTTCCAGGGAAAACCGCATTGAACAGGCGGAGATCGATTCGGCAAAGACGCTTCATATTGGCGTTGATGTTGCGAGATTCGGAGATGACAAAACGGTTATAACGCTAAGAATCAGTGCCAAAGTCTACGAATTTAGAAAATACGCTAAAAAAGACACCATGGAAACAGCCGGGAACGTGATCCGGTGCTGCAAGGAATACATGAGGCGTTTTTCCCAGTTAAAAAACTGCATGATCAAGGTGGATGACACGGGCGTGGGCGGCGGCGTGACCGACCGGCTGAAAGAAGTGATCCGGGAAGAGAGACTTCCTTTCAGGGTGATTCCGGTAAATAACGGGGATAAGGCAAAGGACGAATACTATTTTAATCTGGGAGCCCAGCTCTGGGGAAACGTGAAGGAGCTGCTTGAAACTAATTTTTCAAACAGCATGCAGGGGAAAAGTGCGGTTCAGATCGATCTTCCCAAGGATGATGAGATGATCAAACAGCTGAGCGTGAGAAAGTACCATATGACTTCCAGAGGAAAAATTCAGCTGGAAAGCAAGGAAGAAATGAAGAAAAGGGGAATCGGATCCCCGGATACGGCTGATTCCCTTACGCTTGCGCTGTACGAGCCTGACACATGGCTGTATTAAGGATGGTGGAAAATGCTGACAGAGGCGGAAATTTTAAAGTTTATTAATAATGACAGACAGTCAAAGAAAAAAGAACTTGCCAGAAAAGGGCAGGCCTATTATGACGCAGAGCATGATATAAAAAATTACAAAGTGTATTATGTGGATGGCGACGGCAAACTGCAGGAGGACAAACTAAGGAGCAACATTAAGATTTCGCATCCTTTTTTCACAGAGCTGGTTGATCAGCAGGTTCAGTACATGCTTTCGGGAGAGGGCGATTTTGTCAGATCGGATGATGAAAAGCTACAGGAGCAGCTGAGCATGTATTTCGGTGACGATTTCAAGGCGGAGCTTCAGGAGTGTCTCACGGGATGTATCGCTAAAGGATTCGAGCACATGTATGCTTATAAGGCGGTTAACGGGAAGACAAAATTCATGACGGCGGATTCCTTGGGAGTGATAGATGTCAGAGAAAAAGACACGGATGACGGATGCGCCTATGTTATTTACTGGTATGTTGACCGGATTGACAAGGGCCAGACGGAAATCAAGAGGATCGAAGTCTGGGACGAAAACAAGACATGGTATTACGTGCAGAAAAATGACGGGAAGCTCGAAGCGGACGCCTCCGTAGAAATCAATCCCAGGCCGCATATTACTTATACAAAGTCAGGTGATGACGCCCTGTATTATGAGGGAAACGGCGGATATGGATTTATTCCTTTTTTCCGGCTGGATAATAACCGAAAGCAGGTATCGGGATTAAAGCCGGTCAAAGACCTGATTGACGATTATGATCTTATGGCGTGCGGGCTATCCAATAACCTGCAGGACGTTGCGGAAGGGATTTATGTCGTAAAAGGCTTCGAAGGCATGGATATGGATGAAATGATCCAGAATATCCGGGTAAAAAAGCATGTGGGCGTGTCTTCCGAAGGCGGGGTGGATATCAAAACGATAGATGTTCCCTATGAGGCGAGAAAAGTGAAACTGGAACTGGATGAAAAAAATATTTACCGTTTTGGCATGGGATTCAATTCCGCACAGATCGGAGATGGGAATATTACCAATATCGTTATCAAAAGCAGATACGCTTTGCTTGACTTAAAATCTAACAAACTGGAAATTCGCCTGAAACAGTTCCTGAGAAAAATGGTCCGGGTGGCATTGGATGAGATAAACACGGCTCTGGAAGCGGATTACCAGATGGAGGACGTCTATATCCGTTTTGAAAGGGAAGTGATGACGAATGCGCAGGATAACGCCCAGATTGAACTGCTGAACGCCCAGAGGCAGGGACAGCTGATTAACAATCTGATGACAGCGGCTCAGGATCTTGATCAGGAGACGGTTCTGAGAGCGCTTTGCGAGATACTGGAACTGGATTACGAGGAGGTGAACGAGAAGCTTGATGAAATGAATGAGGACAAAAAGACCAGGCAGGCAGAGGAGGCGTTGAACCGTCTGGTACCGGATGACGGAGGCGGTGATATCGGTGAATAAAAGACAGATCGAGGTTCAGAAGATCCATGTTGCGGAGGAAAAAGAAATTCTCAGGCAGTTAAAGAAGGTATATGAGCAGGCGGCGAGGGATTGTGAAGTGAAAATCCGTGAATTATCCATGCGGACGGATCTGGAAAATCTACAGTCCGTGATCTGGCAGCAGCAGTATCAGGAGGCCCTGAAAAAACAGCTTGACAGCGTGCTGGATAGCATGAATGCAAAGTCTTTTACGTCGATTGCGGACTATCTGACCGTTTGTTATGAGAATGGTTTTTTCGGGACATTATACGATCTTCAGGGGCAGGGAATTCCGCTGATCCTTCCGATCAATCAGGAGGAGGCGGTTCTTGCCATACAGGTGGATTCCCAGATCTCACACGGGCTGTACGGACGCATGGGTGAAAACGTGGATGACCTGAAAAAATCCATAAGGTCGGAGCTTTCAAGGGGAATCAGTAACGGTTCCTCGTGGAACCGGATAGCGGTATCGATAGCGGCGGGAATGAACAGCCCCTTTTCAAAGGCTTATAACAGGGCGGCATTGATCGCCCGGACGGAGGGACACAGGGTTCAGCAGGAGGCCGCATTGCATTGTCAGCAGAAGGCAAAAGGAAAAGGCGCTGACGTGGTAAAGCAGTGGGATTCCACGCTTGACGGTCTGACAAGGCCGCACCACCGGGAACTGGACGGCCAGGTAAGGGAAGTGGAGGAGCCGTTCGAGGTGGCGGGAAAGAGGGCCATGTATCCGGGAGGCTTTGGAGATCCTTCCGAGGACTGTAACTGCAGATGCTGTCTTCTGCAACGTGCCAGACGGGCTTTGTCGGAACAGGAGTATTATACAAAGTGGGACGGTGATAAAAATGAGCTTGTCGAGATAAAGGCAAAAGACTATAATGAGTTCAAGGAAAAGGCGTATAAAATCAACAGGGATAAAAAAGAGGAAATACAGGTGCATCTGGTCGGGAAGATTAATAAAGATATTTATAAATGCATAACGGACGATATTGTGACGGATGAGGTAGTTATTACGGATAATCAGATTCAGCATATAAAGGACAGGCATCCGAGTGACTATGAAAGGTTTTCACAATATTTTGGTCAGATAGTCGCCGAACCAGATTATATAATCAAAGCAAATAAGCCGGATACTGCGGTAATATTAAAAGAGATTTTGGATGGGGATGAAAGATTTCAGACGGTACTCAGACTATGCACGTCAAAAGAACCGGAGGGTTATAAAAATTCTATCATCACTTTTCTAAAAATTGATGAAAAAAGGTGGAACCGTTATCTTAGGACGAAAGAGATTCTTTACAAAAAGGAGTAATTCTGCTATGATGTACATACAATAAAGAGAGTTCTTCGAGGTGGTCAATTTCGTGGCAGCCACACACCTTATGGGTCAAAAGAGATGCAGGGGAACGCCACGCCTGCCGGAGGACTCTTGTTTATTGAAAGAAGTATAAAAATGCTATGCCATAACATGTTATCGAACATCAGCGAAACGCTGGTGTTTTTTATTGCCCGAAACCGTCCTCACGGCGTTAAAACTGCGGCCGGAATATCTCTTGCGCACAGAGAAAAAAACAGGCGATGCATGGCGGGAGAAACCGCATAAAACGTAATGCAGGAAAGGGGAAAAAATGAAATTAGAGGAATTGCTGGAAAAGGATCTGTTTGAACAGGTCAAGGCGGCCATTGATGCGGCCAATGCGAAAGAACCGGACAAATTAAAGCACGTAAGGTACGCCGATCTGTCAGAAGGGAATTATGTTTCCAAAGAAAAGTATTCCGAATTGGAAGCGGACAAGAGCTCCGTTGCAGAACAGTTAAAAACGGCGCAGGATTTGATCGAAGAGCTTAAAAAGAACACCAATGGTGACGAGGCGCTGCAGGGGAAACTCACAGAGTACGAAACCACGGTTGCGGCCCTTAAAAAGGAAAACGAAGCCTTGAAGATCGAGTCCGCTTTAAAGCTTGCTCTTCTGGATGCGGATGCCAAAGTATCAGATATTGATTACCTGATATTCAAGGCGGGACAGGCAGGAGAACTGAAACTTGGGGAAGACGGAAAGCTGAACGGACAGGAGGATCTGGTATCCGGGCTGAAAAAGCAGTATCCGTCCAATTTCGCCTCCGGTGAGGAAAGACAGTATCAGGAGCACAGGCTTGAAAAGGACGGGGAAACCGGTGCCCCCGAGCCTGGAACGCTGGCCGAGGCGCTGAAACAAAGATATGAAAATTCCGCAGAATAAAGAAAGGTTAAAAAGGTGAATGATTATGGCGGTTATGACACTTGAAGAATTGAAGAAGGGCATGTCTGACAAGATATTCGGGCAGATCGTTGATATCTTTATCAGACAGTCGGACATACTGGCGAGACTGCAGTTTGATGACTGCGTTTCCGCAAGCGGCGGCGGATCCACCATGAAATACAAGTATATGAGAAAGGTGCTTCCGGCGACGGCCCAGTTCAGGAAGCTCAATAAGTCTTATACCGCTTCCACGGCGACAAAAAAGGAATTTGAGGCAAGCCTTGCGATCATGGGCGGCGAAGTCCAGCTTGACAGGGTGCTGAATAAGGTGGCGGGGAAATTTGACAACCTCGCCTACCAGATCGAGGAACATATCAAGGCGGTTGTCTCCCTGTTTCACTACACGCTGATTAATGGCGACGCGGCGGCAACTTCCGCAACGGACAGTCCGGAATTTGAGGGCCTGGATTCCATGGTGGCGGGGACGTCAACAGAGTTTGGAACCGCAAAGGCCATTGACCTGTCCGATATCAGTAAACTTAAAGCGAACGCAGATGAGTTTTATGAGGCCTTGAACCTGCTCATCAGAACGACAAATGCGGATGCGCTGCTTCTGAATACGGATATGATCGCCAAAATACAGACGGTGGCCCGGATCCTTGGTTACAAGACAGAATCCGAAACCGCATTTGGAAGGAAGATCACAAGTATTGACGGCGTTCAGTTTATGGATTTACAGAACCATTACACGGTTTCTGGAGAGGGATCTTCTGCGGCAGCAGTTTCAAACGCTGTCGTGAAAAAGGGAATCGCCAGGAAGATAAGTGGCGCCGAGACCAACACGACGGGACTGACTGATATTTATGCGGTCAAATTTGACGTGAATGACGGCTTCCACGGCATCAGTCTTAGTGGAGGTTCCGTGATTGACAAGTATCTCCC
>Ga0137308_100242_pt2 | contig 74649 bp, 66 predicted proteins | sample Inofrocosms_June_FD_97181 | JGI IMG/M metagenome (GOLD analysis project Ga0137308, IMG submission 97181) | Mouse cecal microbial communities from Vienna, Austria - N-Acetylneuraminic and N-Acetylglucosamine D2O microcosms_June | ecosystem: Host-associated > Mammals > Digestive system > Large... | reverse complement strand
AATGTTTTTGGAGCATTATTACACAGCCTCTCAAATCTGTATCTAAAGATTTTGTATATTTGCAGTTATGAAATCTTTAAGCTTGTACTTCTCGCCTACGGGCGGCGGCGAAAAAATTGCCCGCGCCATCCAGAATGGTATGGACGCCAACGATTGCGACTATCTCTATTCTTTGAATCTCACCAAGGAACCTTTGACTGAGCTGTCCGGCAAATGCGACAGCGAGCTTCCCGTAATTTTCACAGTCCCGGTATATGGCGGCCATATGCCAAAGATTGCTGCCGCACGATTCGACAAAGTGCGAGGCTCAGGCCGTCAGCCCGCGATTCTCGTAGCAGTATATGGAAACCGCGCCTTTGAGAACGCCTTGACCGACTTGGACGCTTTTGTGCGCGAGCGCGGATTCATACCTGTTGCCGCTGCCGCATTTCCCTGCGAACACTCATACAGCTCGGAAAGCACTCCTATCGCAGCAGGACGTCCCGATGACGCCGATCTGAAATCGGCAGAAGAATTCGGGCGCCTGATTCGCGAGAAATTGCAGTCGGGCAATCCGACAAGCGTCAACACCTCGGACTTAAAAGACGAAGCGTCGCCCGAAACATCGGTTAAAAATTTCGTTTCATTTGTCAAAGAGTATCAAGCCCGTCAGGCAAGCACACCAAAGGTATATATTCCTGCTTTAGACTCCGACAGATGCGTCGAATGCGGAGAGTGCCGGCAGATATGTCCCACCGGCGCTATCCGCGAAGATTTCTCGACCGATGCCGCCCTGTGTATAAAATGCTGCGCTTGCGTAAAGGCTTGTCCTGCCGGTGCGCGGACATTTCAATCGCCTTTCGCCATACCGCTCTCCGAGAATTTCGCTGACCGCAAATCCCCTCACTGGATATTATAGGATTCCTTATACTGACTACACGACAAACGGACGCAGACCTTCTCTGATAACGCTCGGAGCCGAACTGTCGGTAATGTCTACAATAGTGCTGCCCTCCCGGCCTCCTTCTCCGCAATCTATAACCACGGTCACATCTTGAACCGTGGAGTAGCGAAGACCGAGCGCCCGGGGGTCGGAAGCTTCATCGAGGGCATCCTCGCTATCTCCAACAGGCACCGAAGCGCTCATCAGCGGATTGCCCAAGGCTTCGGCCAAGGCGAGAGCCACATTATGGTCCGGGACACGCACGCCCACGCTTTTTCGCCCCTTGAATATCTTAGGCAGACTCGTGGCCGCCGGAAGTATAAATGTAAACGGCCCCGGCAAATACTCCTTGAGATACCTGAATGCCCTGTTATCTATCCGCGCATAGTCGGCTGCCTGCGACAAACCCGAACACACTATCGACAGCAAATTCTTGTCCGGATTAATTCCTTTCAGCCTGCATATCTTCTCAATGGCACGATTATTGAGCGCGTCGCAGCCGAGAGCATAGAACGTGTCTGTAGGATATACTATCACTTCGCCACGGCGCAAGGCGGCTACAGCCTCATCGATATGGCGCTCGTTTATAGAATCAGGATATATGTCTAAAATCTTCATGGTTTCCAATAGCTTATGCGTATATCCGAAGCGCCTGCATATTTGCCGAGCAACTCCCGCGCCATATTCTCGGTTTCTTCGGCAGTCATCTCAGAATCACCATACATATTGATAGTCATAAGCAACCGCCGGGTGTCTTCGGAGAGTTTTGTCCGCTCGTTATCCGAGGTAGGCGTGCCTATGCCACCCACGCTGTCCCTGAACACCGGCAGCCCTTCTATGTTCAGCAATCCGCGGCCTATGGCTTCGTAAGGCTCGTCTTTCTCGCCAACGCCGAGAGTAAGAGTGTCGCCCTCTATCTTGTCCGCATCGAAACCGCCTATGGAGTGTCCCGAACGCATCGACAACAGATTTATCAAATCTATTATCGCCAACGTTCGGTATAGCGCCATCTCCTTGACAGCCCGCCTCATCAGCGCTTCCGCGCTTGGCCGATAGCGGTTTGGGTCCTTCCCGAAAGCTTTGTATGCAGCCCTTGTGGCGTCGATTGCCGGGCGCAAGCGCACACTCTCCATCGGAAACGACTTGTGTATATTGGCCGCCTCCGCCTCTATCTCGCCCCAAAGCGCATCTGGAGTTGGAGGATTGACCACCTCTGCCTCCACAAGTATCACCCTGAGAGCCGGAGCGCCCGTTATTATCTTGTTGTCAAATTCTATAGTCATAATGTTGCAAATTTACGCATATTTTCCGTGGCGGCAAAGAGAAAGATATGCAATAAATACGCATATGGCACGTTAAATTAAACATGAAGAAAACGATAGGATTATACGTCTTTGTTTTGTCCTTCTGCGTGCTATTTGCGCCGAATGTCTTGGCGCAGACCGACGCCCAGTTTTCGCAATATTACGAAATACCGACATTCTACAACCCCGCAGCAGTGGGTAGCACCGAATATCTCCGCATACGCGGCGGAGCCCGCCTGCAATGGGTTGGCATCGACAATGCTCCACGTTCGTTCATAGGCACCGCCGACATGCCTTTCAAATTTGGCAACAAGCGAGTGGGCTTCGGCATAATAGCCAATCAGGAGAGCGCCGGCCTCTACAAATCGCTGAGTATCGGTGCCCAGATAGGATATAAGCTGCGCAAGCTCGGCGGCGAATGGACTGTAGCGCTCCAAGGCGGCATATACGACCAGGCATTTAAAGGCTCCGAAGTCTTTATTCCTGACGACGACGATTTCCACCAAAGCACCGACGACGCCATTCCCAACACCGATATCCACGGCACGGCATTCGACGCGGCCGTCGGCCTATGGTACAGCCACAAATACTTCAACGCCGGCCTGTCGTGCACGCATCTCACATCGCCGACCATAACAATGACAGCCGAGAACGCCGCCGGAGGCTCCGAAACATCGGGCGAGCGCAAATATCAGTTTCAGGCCCGACGCACATTGTATTTCACTGCCGGCAGCAATATCCCGATTAAAAACACGTTATTTGAAATAATGCCGTCTGTGCTGGTAAAGAGCGATTTTTCGTTCACGAGCGGCGAAATAAACGCAAGAGTGCGCTATCGCAAATTTTTATCGGCCGGCATAGGTTACCGCTGGAACGATGCCGTCGTAGTGACACTTGCAGCCGAAATCAAGAACTTCTTTATCGGCTACAGCTATGACTACTCGACATCTGCCATTCACAAAGCCTCCTCGGGAAGCCACGAACTTATGGCGGGATACAGCCTAAAAATCGATTTGTCCGAGAAAAACCGGCACCGCCATAAAAGCGTGCGGATAATGTAACGAACACGAACAATTTCTTGCAGTATGAAGAACGCAATCAATATACTACCCTATTTTATAGCCGCAGCCGCGCTTGCGTCGTGCGCCACCGGTGGCAGAAGCTCTGCCGGAGGCGAAGTCACGGGCGTAGGCGGAACGTCCTGGGCCGAACCGACACCATACGGCATGGTACTTGTCGACCGAGGCTCTATGAAAGTAGGCGTGGCAAAAGACGACTCCCTGTGGAATCTCGAAGCCAACGCCCGAGGCATATCCGTCGACGGCTTCTGGATGGACGAAACAGAGATAACCAACGGAAAATACAAACAATTCGTGCTATGGGTTCGCGATTCCATAATACGCGAACGCCTTGCCGACCCCGCATACGGCGGCAACGAGGATTTCAAGATAGAGGAAGACCGCGAAGGCAACCCCATAACGCCTCATCTCGACTGGAGCCGCCCCATTCCTTGGCGCAATCCTAACGAAGACGAGCTGCGCGCCATCGAAAGCGTATACCGCACCAATCCTATCACCGGCGTGCGCGAACTCGACGGCGAACAGCTGAACTACCGCTACGAAACCTACAACCAGACCGAGGCCGTCAAACGACGCAACAGGCTGAATCCCCGCCGCAGGGAGTACAATACCGACCGCCCCGTGCCTACCGACATGCCTATGATATCAAAAGACACCGCCTTTATAAACGAAGACGGCGAAATCATACGGCAGACCATATCGAGACAGCTAACAGGCGACTACGACTTCCTCAACACATACATAGTCAACGTATACCCCGACACCACGGCTTGGGTGAATGACTTCGAGAACGCATACAACGAACCGTATGTGCGCATGTACTTCGCCCACGGCGGTTACACCGACTACCCGGTGGTAGGCGTAAGTTGGGAACAAGCCACGGCATTTGCCAACTGGCGGACGGACTATCTCAAGCGCTCGCTCGGCAAAGACGGCATCTACATCGAGCCATACCGCCTTCCCACCGAGGCCGAATGGGAATACGCCGCCCGCGCAGGCATCGACGAGAATATGTATCCTTGGGACGGCGACCTTACCATGAGCGACGACAAGGGCTGTTTCTACGCCAATTTCAAGCCGCAGGAAGGCAACTTTGTGAAAGACGGCCATGTGATAACATCTCGAGTCGGCACATACGCCCCCAACGATTTCGGCCTGTACGACATGGCCGGTAATGTAAGCGAATGGACCTCAACCGCATATACCGAAAGCGTGGGCAAACTCACCAACGACCTGAACCCGCAGTACAGGTACGACGCGGCCATAGAGGATCCCTACAAGATGAAGCGCAAGATAATTCGCGGAGGTTCTTGGAAAGACGTGGCCCACAACATACGTTCCGACCTCAGAATGTGGGAGTACCAGAACGAGCAGCGCTCATATATCGGATTCCGGTGTGTGCGCACACAGATCGGCTTTGCAAAAGGCCAGAAAGCGAACAAAAAGAACAAGTAAGAAATGGGAAAGATACATACATACCGTAGAGGACTCAGCGCGTTCATAGCCAGCGAAAACGGTCAGCGGTTCTTCAACTTTGCATACTCCATCGGTGCCGCCGTGGTGATTCTTGGCGCATTGTTCAAAATACTCCACCTCACAGGTGGCAACACCCTGCTGTCTATAGGCATGGGAACGGAAGTTCTTATGTTCATACTCACCGCCTTCGACCGTCCCCCGCGCGAATACAACTGGGAGGAGGTATTCCCTGCCCTTAAAGGCAAAGACGCGGCAGCGGAGCCTGCCTCGCCATTTATTGCACAAGCCCATAGCAGCGCTCCTCACGCTATGCCCGGTATGGAGCTGGGTTCCGACGACACCCGCTCGCTAAGCGAAAGCATAGCCAAAATGGCCACGGCGGCAGAGCAACTGTCGTCGATGTCGGATCTCGCCGCAGCCACTCAGGCATACCTCAGCCATATGGAGGCAATAGCAGGCGACATGCAGCAGCTCCACACCACCACAGAGGCTCTCAACAAGGTGTCTGCCGTGCTTTTGGAAAGCTATAGCGCCATAACCGACAATTCCGCCAATATCAGCGAAAGCTCCAGAGGATATGTGGAACAGATGAAGGCCCTCCACCACAACATAGGCGGACTAAACGCCATATACGAGCTGCAGTTGCGCAGCATTTCGAGCCAGATAGAATCAATCGACCGTGTGAACAGAGGCATCAAAGACATTCGCGACATGTACGAGAAGAGCGCCGGACAAAGCGCCCGCTACTGCGAGGAAACCGAAAAGATGACACGGTATATGCAGCAGCTTAACAGCGTATATGAAAAAATGCTGACCGCGATGACTGTCAACATGTTCCGTCCCGGTGCCGGAATGCCCGTCGACGGCGTTCCCGTGCAGCCCGAACACGGAGTACACGTAAACGGCAACTCCACAGCCCTATAAGCAGCACCTATGGGAGCAAACAACAACAGGCTGTCGCCAAGACAAAAGATGATAAACCTCATGTACATCGTCTTGACGGCCATGCTCGCGCTTAATGTTTCAAGCGACGTCCTCGACGGCTTCACGCAGGTACACGACGGGCTGAAGCGCTCCAACTCCAATGTGGGACAGCGCAATGACGCCATATACGCACAGCTTGAAGCTGCAAACGAACTGAACCCCGGCAAAGCACGCGTATGGCTTGACAAGGCCTCCGATGTGCGCCGCGAAACAAAGGCGCTATACGAACATATCGACACTCTCAAACATATAATAGTGCGAGAGGCCGACGGTGACGACGGCGACCCGGACAACATTGAGAATCGCGACAATCTCGAATCAGCATCGGTGGTAATGCTGTCGCCGTCCAATCCACGTGGAACGCGCCTTAAAAAGCGCGTGGAAAAATATCGCGATTATATCGGCGTGCTTATCCCGGACACTGCAAAACGCAACAACATAACAGAGGCATTGTCGACAGAAGACATCAGACAACAGGAAACCCTCGCACCGCGCAAATGGGAAGAGGCCAAATTCGACCAGCAGCCAGTGGTTGCCGCCATAACCCTTCTGTCAAAACTGCAGAACGACATTCTGTATGCCGAAGGAGAGGCGCTGTCCTCACTTCTTTCACAGGTTGACGCCGGCGACTTGCGCGTGAACGAGCTTAACGCATACGTGATGCCTCAGTCGCGTCTTGTGATGCGCGGCGGCAAATACTCCGCCAACATCGTGCTCGCCGCCGTAGACACCACCCAAAGGCCCGAAATATTCATCAAGGGAGTAAAACTTGACAACGACAAAGGTCTTTACGAAGTAAACACCGGCTCGACGGGCAACTTCGACTATACTGGCTGGCTACAGGTAACGCATGGCGACGGTACTGTTACGCGTCACGATTTCGCATCGTCATACACAGTGATAGAGCCTACGGCAACTGTGTCGGCCACAATGATGAACGTGCTATACGCAGGCATCGACAATCCTGTGAGCATATCCGTGCCAGGAGTAGCCACAGCCGACATCAGCGCCACTATGACTAACGGCACACTTTCGCGACAAGGCGACAAATGGGTTGCCCGTCCGAACGCCGTCGGGCAGGACGCGGTGGTAACCGTTACCGCCCGAATGGACGAACGGCCTGTGAACGTGGCCAACACCACATTCAGAGTGCGCCGCCTGCCCGACCCTACCCCGTTTATCTCGTACAACAACAAATCGGGAGCTACCGAGCATTATCGTGGCGGCAAACCATTCCAGAAAGCTATGCTTTTGGCATCGCCCGGACTCGAAGCGGCCATCGACGACGGCCTGCTTGACACTCCTTTCACGGTAGAGAGCTTTGAAACAGTGTTTTTCGACTCGTCCGGCAACGCCATGCCGGAAGTAAGCGCCGGCTCAAAATTCTCGCCTCGCCAAAAACAGCAGTTCCAACGTCTAAGCCGAGGAAAACGCTTCTTCATATCACGCATAAAGGCTAAGGGACCCGACGGAATAACCCGCAACCTGTCGCCGATGGAAGTCATTGTAAACTAATTCAGCATGATGCATAAAATATTCAAGTCAATACTTTTTGCAGGCCTGTTTCTTGCGGCCCTGCCATCGGTCGGGCAGGAACAGTCCGGTGTGGTACGCCGACGCGGCGCCGACAGGAACGCTCCCAAGCAGCAGGACGGCACAATGGTAACCGAACGGATGCAAAACTTTTTTTCCGGCGAGAACATTGCCGTCAGCGACGCAGACCGACAGTGGATGCGCGTCATATACCGCGCCATCGACCTCGACAAGGACAAAAACGCCCCGCTCTATTTCCCTGAAGAACCTATAGACGGACAAGAAAACCTTTTCCGCATAATAATGCGTCTTGTGGCAGCAAACACCGTGCCCGCCTATGAATATCTCGACGGACGCGAAATCTTCACCGACCAATACCGCGTGAAAACCCGCGACGTCCTCGACCGCTTCTACATACCCTTTACCGAGGCAAAAGGCTCGACCGAAAAAAATCCTAAATTCACTATAGAAGAAAGCGACGTGCCATCAAACGAAGTGCTGTCCTACTATGTGGTTGAGCGTTGGGAATTCGACACGCGCAACAACCGCCTCCGCTCCGTAGTGGAAGCCATATGCCCGGTGCTTCACCGAAGCGGTGACTTCGGAGGCGACGCATTAAAATATCCTATGTTCTGGGTACGGTTCGCCGATATTCGCCCCTATCTTGCCGCGCAGACCATCTTCGTGGACGACGACAACAACCTTCCCACCTGCACATACGACGACTTTTTCACCCTCAATATGTACGATGGCGACATCTACAAGACTCGCAATCTGAAAAACCGCTCTATGGCCCAGCTTTATCCCGATCCCGATATGCTGAAAAAGGCTCAGGACAGCATACAGGACAATCTGGATAATTTCGAGAAGAAATTATGGGTGCCTTCGCGCGAAGAGGTAATAGCGATGCGCGAAGCCCGGGAACTGGCTGCCGATTCCACAGGTAATATAGCGGCAACTGAAAAAACCTCCAACACACGAGCCGTGAAGCGCTCCACCAAACGCTCCTCAAAGAAAGTGAAGGAACACAAACCAAAGCAATCTTCAGGATCGTCAAGCGCCGTCCGTTCAGTTCGCCGCAGAAAATAAGAAGTTAATAATATACATATGCAGAAAAGTCTGATTGCACTGGCTATCGGCACTTTCGCCCTTGGCATTGCCGAGTTTGCAATGATGGGCATTCTCGGCGATGTGGCCGACAAGCTCGGCGTAAGCATTGTTTCAGCAGGTCATCTCATATCGGCATATTCCGGGGGCGTCGCCATAGGCGCTCCCGCTCTTATATTCCTACGCAAGTTGCCCCTAAGGCGACTCATGCTGCTTCTCGCAGCACTAATAGCGGCGGGAAACGCCTTTGCTGCCATAGCGCCAAACTACTGGACATTGCTCGTGGCCCGATTCATATCCGGGCTGCCCCATGGCGCGTTCTTCGGCGCGGGGGCAATAGTATGCTCCCGCCTCTCATCGCCCGGACACGGCGCGCAGGCAGTCGCTGTCATGGTTGGCGGAATGACTCTTGCCAACCTTGTGGGTGTGCCCGGAGCCACATTCATAAGCAATGTGCTGTCATGGCGCATAGCTTTTGCCATCGTGTCGCTCTTCGGCATGCTCGCTTTTGCAGGCATACGCCTGTGGGTGCCCGTGCTGTCCGCACTTCCCGACAGCGGCCTCAAAGGGCAATTCCGTTTTCTTCGCAGCGCTGCACCTTGGCTTATCTACGCCGGTGTGTTTTTCGGACAAGCCAGCGTGTACTGCTATTTCAGCTATGTAGAGCCTATTATGACAGAAGTCACAGGCTTCTCCTCTTCCGCCATGACACTTATAATGGTGCTTGCCGGCAGCGGCATGGTAGTAGGCAATATCGCCGCAGGCAAACTCGCCGACCGTTTCCGGCCGTCGCTCGTCACCGGGTGCATAGCCGTTCTCGCCGCCATACTCATGCCATGCATCTACTTCTGCGCACCCTACAAGCTACCGTCGCTGATTCTGATGTTCGTTGCCACAGGCTGCCTTTTCGGACTTGGGGGCCCATTGCAATATCTCATTGTGAAATTTTCCAAAGGTGGCGAAATGCTCGGAGGAGCCGGCATACAGATAGCTTTCAATGTGTCGAATGCAATGTCTGCCGCCATCGGCGGACTGGCTATAAGCCAAGGACTCGGCATAGCTTCTCCGGCCATAGTCGGCACCCCGTTTGCAATAATCGGAGCGATAGCACTCTTTATATTGTTCCGCCGTTACCATACCCAAAACGCATGAGCGAAGTCATTCTAATAAAAAATATGGTGTGCCGCCACTGTATCACTGCCGTGCAGTCTGCTTTTGAAAAGGCCGGCATACCGGTCGATAGTATAGAGCTTGGAAAAGCCCTTATGTCGCGACAGCTTTCGCCCGACGAAAACTCCCGGCTCGAAGAAGCGCTCCACGATCTTGGTTTTGAGATAATTTCCGGCCATGAAGAAGCGATAGTCGAAGCGGCAAAACGAGCCATTATGCACCACGTGCGAAACGAGAGCGAATGCCGGTTCAAACTTTCGTCCTGCATTGAAAAACAACTCGGGCTCCCCTACTCCAATGTGAGCCGCATATTCTCCAGATTAGAAGGCCGCACATTGGAAAAATATCATATAGCACAGAAAGTGGAAAGAGTCAAGGAACTGCTGCAGGGCGGCGAACACACACTTGAAGAAATAGCCGATATGGCAGGCTATTCGAGCGCCGCGCATCTGTCGCGGCAATTCAAAGCAGTGACGGGAATGAGCCCCACCCGGTTCATACAGACCTCCGGGACTCGGAAGCCGCTCAACGAAATATAGCGCTTGCCCTTTTGGCAAAAATGCCTATCTTTGCGTTTTGTTATGAAGATGAACTCATGCACTATGCTGCGCCGCGCCGCAATCACGGTTTTTTCCTTGATTTTCGTCTGGACGGGCGCAATGTCCCTCGACCTGCCTGTAAAAAAGGTCAAGGGCGTTGAATACTATTACTATAAAGTAAAAAATAAAGAAACGGTATATGGCGTGTCAAAGCGCCTCGGCCTAAGCCGCGACGAGATTGTACGTTATAATCCGTCCGCTGCCGACGGCCTGAAGAAGAACATGATGCTGTACTTTCCCGTGGCTGATTTTCCCGGCGAGGGAACATCGGTTGCGGACGAGCCGGAAGTGCAGATCGACACCATAGCGGCAGACAGCATCACAGTACCGCAAAAAAGCGGGTCTGTAGCCATAATGCTGCCATTCGACCTTGACTCACAAGAGCAGTCCCGTCAAGGCAAGCTAAGTGTGGATTTTTACAAAGGCGTGCTCATAGCGGCCGACACACTTGCCAACCGGCCCGGGAATGTCGAGATAAAGGCTTTTGACACAAAAGGCGACATAGAAACTGTCAAGAAGCTGCTTGCCACCGACCCGTTCATAGCCAAAGCATCTGTCATTATAGCTCCCGAAGACGAAAACACCCTGAAAGCCATAGCCGACAGTGCCGCCATACGAGGCAACTACGTGCTAACCCTTATGAATGTGCGCGACTCGGCTTATCTTACGAATCCGTTCGTGATTCAGGCCAATATTCCGCAGCTGGCTATGTACACACTCGCGGCAGACGCAATAGATGAAGACTTTCAAGGCTATACCCCCGTGATACTTCGCAACATTTCGGGCCGCAATGAAAAAGAACCGTTTACCGCATACCTGAAAAAACGCTTTCAGGACAAAGGCATAAACCCGGTAGAAATCGAATATGACGGCTCCTTGACAGCCTCTGCACTGAACAGTCTGCCTGTCAACGCAGGAGAGAAATATGTGGTTATACCATCCTCCGGCACCCTCGCCGAATTTAACAAAATAGCGTATGTCCTGAAAAACTGGAAGGACAAAGTTCTCGCAACCGAAACAAGCACGGACACTCCCGACGTGGCCGTTTTCGGCTATCCTGACTGGACCGCCTTCCGTGGCGACGCGCTCGATATGCTACAGAGGCTCGAAGTGACTGTATACTCCCGTTTCTTCGACGATTTCGAAGGTTTCGATGCCCGCAATATCGACAGCGATTTCCGCCGTTGGTATGGCAGTCCCATGATTGAAAGTGTTCCGTCGCAGGCCCTGCTTGGCTTCGATGCCGCAAGCTGTATCATCAAGAATCTGCGCGCAAACGAAGGCACTTTCAATCCGTCCTATCCCACAGTTTACCAAGGCATTCAGTCGGTATTCAAATTCGAGCGTTCAGGCGAAGGATTCGTGAACACATCTCTATACATAATCAAATATCGTCCTGACGGACGCATACAGTCACGCACGATATGAAACGATTCTTGCTCGCACTGGCATTGTCCGTGCTCCCGGTAGCGCTGACGGCTGAAACCCACTATAAACCGCGTATTTCCGTAGGCGGAAAAGCAGGCGTGTCGATGGCTATGATGTCGTTCTCGCCATCTGTAAAACAATCCTGGAATATGGGTACTGCCGGAGCTGTGACATTCCGATATACCGAGGAGAAGCTTTTCGGCCTCGTTGCCGAGCTCGGATGGGTTCAACGTGGCTGGAAAGAAAATTTTGAAGAGCACCCCTTCGCGTACTCCCGCTCGCTCACATACATAAACCTGCCTATACTCACGCACATATATTTCGGTTCGCGCAGATTCAAGACATTTATCAATCTCGGCCCCCAGATTGCGTATATGATAGGCAGTTCTATCAGCTCTGACTTCGACTACGCGAACCCCTCGTCCGTTACGAACTTTCCGTCGAACAGACAGACCGAGCAAATGCGCGCAGAAATAAAGAATAAATTTGATTACGGCATATGCGCGTCTATCGGATTTGAATTTTATGTCCAGCCACGCCATTCCGTCACTGTCGAAGGCCGTTATTACTATGGCCTTGGCAACATTTTTCCGTCAAGCAAAGCCGACACATTCGGCGCCTCCCGCAATATGAGCATCGAGGTCACACTCGGGTACAATTTCAGGCTGCGATAGGCTTCTGCCCGCATGCCGACTTGTGCATTTCACGCTTTTGCAGTAATTTTGTAATCGAAAATATAGCATAATGTTCGGAATCAAACGTCTATATTCATATATGCTGCAACGGTTCTTGCCGTTGCTCACTATGACGTTTTTCATATGCCTGTTCATCGTGCTTATGCAGTTCCTGTGGAAATCCATAGAGGACCTTGTGGGCAAAGGCCTTTCGGTCGGCGTCATATGCGAGCTGTTTTTCTACGCCGCTCTCTCGATGGTGCCTACCGCCCTGCCCCTCGCCGTGCTTCTCGCCTCCCTTATGGTTTTTGGCAACCTCGGTGAAAAATTCGAGCTTACGGCAATGAAGGCGTCCGGCATATCCCTTTTCAGGATAATGCGGCCTCTTATCGTGTTTATGGCCTTTCTTGCTGTCGGCGCGTTCTTTTTCCAAAACGACGTGCTGCCGATAGCCAAGACCAAGATGTGGACGCTGCTTTTCTCTGTGCGTCAAAAATCGCCGGAGGTGGAAATACCGGCGCGCTCTTTCTACGACCAGATACCGAATATGAACCTGTACACCGAAAGCAAGAACCCTGAAACAGGAATGCTTTACGGTATGATTCTCTACGACTTGTCGCGCGGCTATGACAATACCCGCGTGATACTTGCCGATTCGGGCCGATTCAACTTCACCGAAGACAAGACACGCCTCTTCCTGCACCTCTACAGCGGCGAAATGTTCGAGAATATGCGCGACAACTCCATGGGGGCAAGCTCGTCGCGTTATATGCCCTTCCGGCGCGAGCACTTCGACGACAAGCAGATATATTTCCCATTCGACGCCAACTTCAACCGCATAGACGAAGGCGGCATGCGCAGCCAGTACATAGGCCAGAATGTGCGTCAACTTATGCACTCCATCGACTCCATCGGAAGAGAAGTTGACTCGGTAGGCACGCAGTACGCCACCGAGATACGAAACGCACCCTACTTCGGACTCACCCGCACCATAACCCAGCGACAGCCCGACGGAACATTTGAAAACATCGAACGCCCGCAGGTAGCACTCGACCAACCTATCGACATCGACTCAATAATCACGGCACGCGGGCCAAGCCTGCAAAAGAGCTACCTCACCCAGGCTCTCGCCAAGGCAAAACGCCAAAAGCAGGAATACATGTACCGCAGCCTCGCATTGTCGGAGCAGGCAAAGCTGATGCGCCGCCACGATATCGAGATGCAGCGCAAATTCACCCTGTCGTTCGCCTGCATAATCTTCTTCTTTATCGGTGCTCCACTCGGCGCTATCATAAAGAAAGGCGGCCTTGGTATGCCCCTCGTAATCTCGGTGCTGCTATTCATTGTCTACTTCCTGATAGACAATGCCGGATATAAGATGGCTCGCGACGGCAAAATGCCCGTTTGGGAAGGCATATGGCTTAGTTCTTTCGTGCTTCTGCCTATGGGAGTGTTCTTCACATACAAGGCTGTGGGCGATTCCGCCGTGTTCAATATGGACGCATACCGCAACTTCTTCCGCCGCCTTATAGGCAAGACGATGGCTCGCGACCTCACTCTTAAGGAAGTACGTATGACCGAGGTCGAGCCGTCAGTAGCTGCCGACATGCTCAGCCACTTCCTCGAAAGCGCCATAGCCACCAAGCAGAATATGGCAGCGCTCACGCCTCTAAAACGCTTGTTTGCCACGTCACATACAGCTTTATTGAGGCAGGAGCTGAACAATCTCGTGGATTATATGTCTAATAGTTCGGACATATACACTATTAACTTGCTAAACCAATACCCATTCAAGCCCACGTGGCGCAATCTGCCGGTTATTATCGAAACCACGCAGAACCTGCTCAAACGCTGCGGCTCCGGGGTAAAAGATATTACAGACAATGAACGATAAAATACACCTGGACAGCATCGAAGATGCGATTGAAGACTTCCGCCAAGGCAAAATGGTGATAGTGGTCGACGACGAAGACCGCGAAAACGAAGGCGACCTCATTGTAGCTGCCGAGAAAATAACGCCCGAGCAGGTGAATTTTATGCTCAAAAATGCTCGCGGAGTACTATGCGTGCCCCTTACCATATCACGTTGCAGGGAACTGGAACTGCCCCACCAGGTAGAACAGAACACCTCTATGTTGGGCACGCCGTTCACCGTCACCGTCGACAAACTGGAAGGCTGCTCCACCGGGGTAAGCATCGAAGACCGTTGCGCCACCATACGCGCGCTGGCCGACCCGGAATCCGTTCCTGAAACATTCGGACGTCCCGGCCATATAAACCCGCTGTATGCCCAAGATGCCGGCGTGTTGCGCCGCAGCGGCCATACGGAAGCGGCCGTAGACCTCGCTCGCCTTGCGGGGCTGCAGCCCGCCGCCGCCCTCATGGAGATAATGAGCGACGACGGTGAAATGGCACGCCTGCCCGAGTTGCGCCAGCGAGCCGACGAATGGGGCTTCAAGCTCATATCTATCCGCGATTTAATCGCATACCGTCTTGCGTCCGAACTGCTTGTCGAGCAGGGTGTGGAAGTGGATATGCCCACTGCTTACGGTCATTTCAGACTTATCCCCTTCCGCCAGAAGAGCAACGGGCTCGAACACATCGCCATCATAAAAGGCGACGTAAGCACCAAAGAACCTGTGCTTGTACGCGTGCATTCTTCGTGCGCCACAGGCGATATATTCGCGTCCAAACGGTGCGACTGCGGCGAACAGCTCCACAAAGCTCTGGAAATGATTGAGAAAGAAGGTCGCGGCGCTGTGGTATACCTCAATCAGGAGGGACGCGGAATAGGCCTGATGGACAAGATACGCGCATACAAGCTTCAGGAAGAAGGCCTCGACACGGTAGAAGCCAACATACACCTCGGCCACGATGCCGACGAACGCGATTACGGTGTGGGCGCGCAGATACTCAACCTTCTCGGAATACACAAAATGAGGTTGATGACAAACAACCCCGTGAAACGTGTCGGACTTGAGGGTTACGGACTCGAAGTAGTCGAAAACGTTCCTATCGAAGTAGAACCGAACCCTTACAACCTGCGCTACATGCACACAAAGAAAGAGCGTATGGGTCACAGTCTGCACCGGGTAGAATAACAAACGGCACCACATGGAACTTGAAGACGCTCTCCGCAAAAGCGGGGAAGATACGGCACGGCTCTCCGAAAGGCTGCGCCGCGAGGCTATCGACGGTACTCCGTCGACAGCTACAGCCAAAAAGCTGTTAGAAACCTCCAGAATGCATGTTGAATGCCTTATGGGGGTGGGAATGCACGGCGAGGCTGTTGCCACGGGCGCGGCCACGCTCGCAACCATAATTGTATGCAGGATAAACCCCGAGGATATGGCAGGAATGTACCTGAGCTATCTTCAGGGGCTGTACCTTATGTCGCTGCCGCTCGCGTCCGAGCCGTCCGGCGACGAAGAAACACAGAACCACCTTATCACCGTGGCAATGCAGCTTGGAGCGCTTAGTGATATAAGCTATAAAGGTCTTGACGGCGGCAATGTATGCCCCGCCCCGATTCGACAGCAGGCTGCACAGATTGACGCCATGTTTAAAGAAGCTCCCGCCGAATTTTGGGAATTCGACGGGAAAAAGATTGTGCCGCAAAGCGCGCTCGACATATTGTCGGACTGCCTCGCGCGCCTGAAGGCTGTCGGCTTCGTTGATTAGGCTATCGTTATGCCTGTAAATCCCATAAAGGCCATAGCCAATATACCGGCCACGATCAAGGCTATGGGAACGCCACGCATAGAACGCGGCACGTCGGACAGCGCCAGCTGCGTGCGTATGGCAGCAAACAGTGTAAGCGCGAGTCCGAAGCCTATCGCCGTGGCCACGGCATAAACAACAGAGTGCATCAGCCCGAAATCTTTCTGGGCAACTATAATGGCGACTCCGAGCACGGCACAGTTGGTGGTGATGAGTGGCAGAAATACGCCGAGCGCCGCATACAGCGCCGGCGATATTTTTTTCATAATTATTTCAAGCATCTGCACCAGCACTGCTATAACCAGTATAAAAGCGATAGTCTGTATGTACACAAGCCCGAGCGGCAAAAGCACATAATGCTGCAAGAGCCACGTCACGGCTGTAGCCACCGCCATAACGAAGGTCACAGCCATACTCATTCCAAAGGCCGACTCCAGATTCTTTGAAACCCCTATAAAAGGGCAAATGCCTAAAAACTGGGCAAATACTATATTATTGACCAATATGGCCGAAAATATTATCGATAGATATTCAAGCATAACTTTAGCGGGCGTACAAACGGTTGAACAACGCGATAAGCAGGCCGAGGACAATGAACGCTCCCGGAGCCAGCACAAAAATCAGGGCGCCGAAATCTGCACTGTACAGTTGGTAGCCGAATACAGCTCCTGTGCCTAATATCTCACGCACGGCGCCAAGTATGGTAAGGGCGATTGTGAAGCCAATACCGACACCCACACCGTCGCACAACGAAAGTAGCACACCGTTCTTCGACGCGAAAGCCTCGGCGCGACCAAGCAGAATGCAGTTAACGACTATTAGCGGAATGAAAATTCCCAATGTGGCATACAAAGAAGGCAGGTAGGCCTGCATAACCATCTGCAGCATCGTCACAAAGGACGCTATCACAACAATGAACACAGGTATGCGTACTTTGTCGGGAACAATGTTTTTAATAAGCGAAATGGCCACATTCGAACAAATGAGAACGAACAATGTGGCAAGTCCCATCGACATACCCGTCATTGCCGACGAAGTAGTACCCAAAGTAGGACACATTCCGAGGATAAGCACAAAGGTGGGATTGCGCTTAACGATACCGTCGAATATTATACCAAGCGCTTTCATTGGCTGATTTCATTAAGTTCGTCAATATGGTTAGCGACAGTTTCCACCGCGCGGTTCACGGCCTCGAGAAAGGCGCGCGAGCTTATAGTGGCGCCTGTAATAGCGTCGATATCACCCCCGTCGGCCCTCACCCCGAAAGGAGCGTTTTTGCCGCGGATATCGTGCGTGGTTCCGGCTTCGGAAAACCATGTGCACATACGCTCGCCAAGCCCGGGGGTTTCGGTATGCGACAACACCTTATATCCTGTCACACAACCGAGAGTGTCGAGGCCCACCAAAACAGTGAAACGCCCCGAAAATCCATTGTCACTATACGTTTCCACTGCCGCGCCCACGTTTCGGCCGCTCAAAAATGCCGGAAAAATAGTCTGGCCATCCTCGGTATATATCGCCTGCGCAGAGGGGGCGTTATCAAAGTCTGGCAGGACCTCTGCTATAGCCTCATTGCGCATATTTTCCCGCGCTTTTGCTATAGGTTCCCGTGTAAGACTGTCGACTCCGGCAAGCGCCGCTCCGATGAGCAGGCTCAGGCCGCAGAGGCTTACAGTCATAGTAGCCATAGTCGATTTCATACCGCCACCTCCTTTCGTTGCCTGGGCGAAAAACGGCTTGGACGCATATGTCTGTTAATAAGAGGTGTGGCACCGTTCATTATCAGTATGGCAAACGACATACCTTCGGGATATATTCCCCAACGGCGTATCGATGCCGTTATCACACCTATCATAAATCCGTAAAACAGCATGCCGCGCTTGGTCATCGGAGATGTTACATAGTCCGTGGCCATAAAGACAGCTCCAAGCAGAAATCCGCCCGAAACAATGTCTATGCCCACAGGATAGCCGGCCATAATGTCTATAAAGGCCAATCCGAGGAGTATGGCGCCCGGTATGTGCCACGACACCACCTTGGTAACGAGCAGATATACCAAGCCAATCAGAATCGCAACGGCACTAACCTCGCCCATAGAGCCGCCCATATTACCCAAAATCATATCTTGGGGAGTGAACTCTGCCGTACTCTGCCCCATCTTCACAAGCGATAGAATGGTGGCGCCCGTGGCTCCGTCGGCATCGCCGAATCCAGCGTCTGGCAAGGGCCAGGTGCTCATAGCTGCAGAAAACGAGATGAACAGGAACACACGTCCCACAAGTGCCGGATTGAAAATATTGCAGCCAAGGCCGCCGAAAGCCATTTTTGCGATGCCTATGGCGATGACAGCACCTACGGCTACCATCCACAACGGCAGGTTCGACGGCAAGTTGAGAGCCAACAGCACGCCTGTGAGTACCGCCGAATAATCGTTTATCGACAAAGGCCTGCGCAGCATATACTTGGTAATCAACCATTCTGTGGCCACACAGGTAGATATCGAAACCAACAGTACCCACAATGCCGGAAGACCGAAAAAATATAACGCACAGAAAACAGCCGGAACAAGCGCTATAAGCACATGTGCCATCGCCCCAGGCGTGGTGCGCGAGGTATGTATATGCGGTGATGGTGAAAATTTCAATAGCTCACTCATACAGTTATCGTTTACATCTTTGTTTTGCCACTCTTATATAATCAAGTATCGGACGATAGGACGGACAGGAATAGCTGCAAGCTCCGCACTCCAGACAGTCGGACACTCCGGCAGCATAGGCGTCGTCCCACATACGCAGACGGCCGTAGGTCGATATAAGGTACGGCTCAAGCCCCATGGGGCAAGCATCAACACACGCCCCGCATCTCACGCAGGCACGCACATTCGGTTTGACTCCGGCATCCAAAACTGTAAGACCTGAGGTTCCCTTCATAACCGGAGCGTCGAGCCTAACCGCAGCACGACCCATCATAGGGCCTCCTACAATAATCTTTGGCGACGCGGGAAGCGTGAAAGGCATTTCATTGAAAGGCGTGCCGATTGCTGCGATATAGTTTTTACGCTCCTGCGGATTTATGTCGCCCGTGATTGTAACCACACGCTCTATGAGCGGCTGCCCTGTGGCCACGGCCTGCCATACGGCAAATGCCGTGGCAATATTGTGCACCACGGCTCCGACGCTTGCCGGAAGTTTACCTGAACCGATTCTGCGCCCGGTCACGGCCTCCACGAGCTGCTTTTCGCCACCCTGCGGATACTTGGTTTTAAGAACCCGCACACTTATGTCGTGCGCCGAGTCAAGTGCCGCCGACAGCGAGGCCGCCGCCTCCGGCTTGTTATCCTCGACAGCGATAACCGCCTTGCCGATTCCGGCCGCCTTCATCATTAACTCTACCCCTTCGACTATGCGTCCGGGATAAGCACACATAAGGGCATCGTCGCACATCAGGTACGGTTCACACTCGCAACCGTTGATTATCAACATCTCCGGGCGTGCCTCCGACTTGACATCGAGCTTGACATGCGAGGGGAATGTTGCGCCGCCAAGACCCACGACACCCGCTTCCGATACCTTGCGGCGTATCTCTTCGGGCGACAGTCTTTCCGACAGGAGCCTGTCGCTCTCACCCGGTATCATATTAGCCCAGTATTCTTGGCGCAATTCGGTATCAGCGCGGTGCTCCTCTTCATCGGCCTCGATTACTATAGCCTGAGTTGATTTCCCCCATAGGAGCGCCACCGGCACTATCTCTGCCACCGTGCCGCTGATTGGCGCGTGCAGCCCTGCCGACACGAACGCAGAATTTTCAGCTATAAGCATGCCTCGCCTCACCTTGTCGCCTTTCGACACAACAGGACGCGCCGGTGCCCCGATGTGCTGCGACAAAGGGACTACCGCCTTTCTCGGCAACTTCAATAGTTCGATACCTCTCGAAGCTTCTTTGTGCGCCTCGGGGTGTATGCCACCCTTCTTAAAGGTATTTCTCATAGGTTACTATATCTTTTCGTTAACAACAGCAGGAGCAAATGTCGCAGAGATGGCACCTGTGGGGCATACTCCGATACATTTTCCGCAAGTCTTACATTTTGCTGCATCTACATATGCTAAATTACCGTTTACGTCTATAGCTTCAAACGGACACTCCCTCGAACATTTGCCACAAGCTATGCAGGCTGCAGCACAAACCTTGCGGGCCACAGCCCCTTTATCACGATTGCTGCATGCCACCCATACACGGCGTTCTCGCCGTCCTACAGGGCGCAATTCCAACAAACGACGAGGGCATTCAGCCGTACACGCACCGCAACCGGTGCAAGCCTGAGGGTCAATTTCCGCAAGTCCTGTTTCGCGGTTAATCGAAAGAGCACCAAAACGGCATGCCCCCACACAGTCACCGCAGCCGAGGCAACCATATGCGCACCCGCTACGGCCTACCCCCACAGCGTCCATAACAGCGCACGATTCCGCTCCGTCATACTCATACACACGCGGACGAACAGTACACGAGCCATTGCACTTAAGCACAGCCACAAAGCGCTCCCGGTCGGCAGCCGGCGCAACACCGAGAATTTCCGACACCGAATCCATCGCGCCTGCCGATGCACCGGGACACACAAGGCCTTCCAAAGAACCTTTTTCAACACACGCACATGCAAAATCATGGCAGCCATTCCGCCCGCACGCTCCGCAATTGGCTCCCGGCAATAAGTCTTCTATACGGCTGATACGCTCGTCTTCCTCCACGTGAAATCTCTTTGCCGTGAGATAAAGCACAAGCGCACCCACAAGCCCGAGGACTCCAAGAACAACAATAGTATATATAACAGTCTGCATAATCAAATCTTTATGACAAACGATTTCATTCTATTATTATCCAAACTGGATGCCGCGAAACTTTTTTGCCCCATATAAAAAGCGCCGCAAACGCAAGCGCTATCGCTACAAGCCCGGCACCTCCAGCCGCCCCGTCACCAAGTCCGGCGGCAAGGCACACAGCCATCACACAAATCATCGAAGCAAGTGGCAACACCACAAGAAGCAGAATAGATGTAAGCACCGTGTTTTTCCTCGCTCCGATACTCACCGTACCGCCCTCCGACACGGAACTTACAAATCCGGCAGGGATAAAGGCGTCTACCACCATACCCGCTTTGTCGGAGCCACTTGTATCAGAACCGCATTTATGCACAAGTGCGCAGCCTGCACACGAGCGCGCGCCATCCTCCATAACAACCGACACGCGGGCCGTAGAACCACGCACTTCTTCCACACGACCTCGATGCACCACGCTATATCTCGAATCGTCCATATATACTTTATAATTGGTTTGATTTTGGTCAATACTTACTACTTGATTCCGGCCAGTTCGAGTATCTGCGAGGGCGTGGACACAATATGGTCGGCATATGCCTCTTTCAACTCGTGGATCTTTCTGAAGCCCCAGCTCACGCCCACAGACTCCACGCAGGCACGCCGGGCTGTTTCCATATCCACGCCGGAATCTCCAACATACAGCACTTCCGCCTTTGGCGTGGGACACATCGAAAGCGCCTTGAACACAATCGACGGATCCGGCTTGCGCGGAATGCCCTCCTCATTTCCCAACACTGCCTTGAAATTGGCTGTCGGGAAATAATGCCCGATTATTTTGGTAACGGCTTCCTGATATTTGTTGGAAGTCACGGCAAGATTAACACCCCTTGATGTGAACTCTTCAAGCATTTCCGATATTCCCGGATAAGGCTTGGTGGCATCGCAGCAATGCTCGTCGTAGTAGCTCTTGAACACCGCCAGCATATCTTTCACATTCTTTTCGCTCCGGGCATCGTCAGGGAGTGCGCGCTCCATAAGGCGCCCCACGCCGTTGCCTACCATATTAGGATATATCCACAATCCATGCTGCGGAAAACCAAGCTCGCGCAAGGCATAATTGGTAGCTTGCGCAAGGTCGTCGATGGTATTCAGGAGCGTTCCGTCGAGGTCGAAAATCACATAAGTTTTCATAGGGCAAAATTATGGAAAAATTTCCATAATCTAAACAAAGCTTATACCAAAAATAAGTGAAAAATTTCACACCGCGCCATATCCTCCAAACATATCGACCTGACACTCCGTTACGGAATTTTTTTCCGCTGTCAGCCGACATTCTCCAAAAATAAAAATTGCACTTTCGGGGCGAATTTAGTACTTTTGTGCCGTACAACTAAACCAACGGTGCAAATGAACACCAATAGTCTTGTTTCCATTTCGGACATAACAAAAGAGGAAATGCTCGACCTGCTCGAGCGGGCCAGTTATTTCGAGGCTCATCCAAACAGCAAGTTGCTCGACGGACGTGTTGCCGCCACGCTTTTTTTCGAACCGTCAACCCGCACCCGTCTTAGTTTTGAAACAGCGGTAAACCGTCTTGGCGGCAGGGTTATCGGTTTCTCAGACGCTTCCACATCAAGCACGTCAAAAGGCGAAACCCTCAAGGATACCATCAAAATGGTGTCGAACTATGCCGACATAATAATTATGCGGCATTTTCTCGAAGGAGCGGCAAGATACGCCACCGAGGTTACCGACGTGCCGGTAGTCAACGCCGGTGACGGAGCGAACCAGCACCCGTCGCAGACCATGCTCGACTTATATTCCATACTGAAAACACAGGGCAAACTCGAAGGACTCAACATAGCCATGGTGGGCGATCTCAAATACGGCCGCACCGTGCACTCCCTGCTTATGGCCATGAGATATTTCAACCCGGTGTTCCATTTCGTGTCCTCGCCCCAGCTGAGAATGCCGCAGGAATATATAGATGTGTGCCGCCGCGAAGGCATAGCTTATACCGAGCATACCGAATTTTCACCCGAGGTAATAAACTCCGCCGACATACTGTATATGACCCGTGTTCAGCGTGAGCGTTTCTCCGACGCCATGGAGTATGAGAAAGTGAAAAACCTCTACACTCTCCGAAACGCCATGCTCGCCGACAGCAAGCCGAACCTGCGCGTACTCCACCCGCTGCCACGCGTCAACGAGATTGACCGCGATGTCGACGACAACCCGAAAGCATATTACTTCGAGCAGGCCCGCAACGGCGTATACGCCCGTCAGGCCATAATTACACGTGCATTAGGAATCCAAATACCACCGAAATGACAAGTGATAAAAAAGAACTCGCTGTAGCAGCCTTGCGGGCCGGCACAGTTATCGACCACATACCGGCTCCGGCACTTTTCGCCGCCGTCCGCATACTCGGCATCGAATCGATGGACAAAAGCGTCACCATAGGCAACAATCTTGCCAGCGGACGCCTTGGCTCCAAAGGAATCATCAAGGTGGCCGACACAGAATTTCCGCAGGACGTGCTTGACCGCATAGCCATAATAGCCCCCACCGCAGTAGTCAACATAATACGCGACTACGAAGTGGTGGAAAAACGCCCGGTCAACCTGCCCGACGTGATAACGGGAATAGTCCGTTGCCCCAATCCCAAGTGCATTACCAACCACGAGCCTATGCCCACACGGTTCGACGTCACAAACAAGTCGGCCGTGGAACTTCGCTGCTATTATTGCGGCCATAGCGTAGGCTCCGACGAGGCACCGTCGCTTCTATGAAGCAGGCGTGGAAAGGGGGGACCCTGCTCTACCCGCTCCCTGCCGTGCTTGTGAGCTGCGGCACAAACGAGGCGTCGAACCTTATCACGGTAGCGTGGACAGGCATAGTCTGCACCAACCCGCCCATGCTGTACATATCTGTGCGGCCCGAGCGCTACTCCCACGGCCTGATAAGCGCCAATATGCAGTTCACCGTCAACCTCACAACGGCATCCATGGCCCGCGCCACCGACCTCTGCGGAGTGCGTTCGGGCAGGGACTCCGACAAATGGGAGTTGTCTGGCCTTACCCCGTATCCGGGAGTGGCCGTGGAATGTCCTGCCGTTGCCGAGTCCCCGCTGTCGCTTGAATGCCGCGTACGCAGCATAACGCACCTCGGAAGCCACGATATGTTTATCGCCGAGATAACAGGCGCCTTGGCCGACGATATGTATATGGACGCCGACACCGGCAAGTTCTCTCTTGAAAAAGCCGGACTGATGAGCTACAGCCACGGAGGATACTACACTCAGGGAGAGCTCCTCGGCACATTCGGATTCTCAGTAAAGAAAAAACAATAAATTTCAATATTCACTTATGCTCCACGACACAGCACTTTTCGACCTAATCGAAGCCGAAGGACGCCGCCAGAAAGACGGCATCGAACTCATTGCTTCAGAAAACTATGTAAGCGACGATGTGATGCGCGCCATGGGCTCGTGCCTGACCAACAAATATGCCGAAGGCTATCCCGGCCGACGCTATTACGGCGGTTGCCAGGTTGTAGACCAGGTTGAATCGCTCGCGATAGAACGCATCAAGCAGCTTTTTGGCGCTGAATACGCCAACGTGCAGCCCCACTCGGGCGCGCAAGCCAATATGACCGTGTTCCTTGCCTGCCTTCAGCCCGGCGACAAATTCATCGGCCTCAACCTGAGCCATGGCGGCCACCTCACCCACGGCAGCCCCGTGAACTTCTCCGGCCTCGTGTACCACGCCCTTGAATACGGAGTGAACGCCGAAACCGGCTGCATCGACTACGAGCAGATGGAAGAAGTTTGCCGCCGCGAACGTCCCAAACTGATTATCGGCGGAGCAAGCGCCTATTCCCGTGAATGGGACTACGCCCGCATGCGTACCCTTGCCGACGAAATAGGAGCTATATTTATGGTAGATATGGCACACCCTGCAGGCCTCATCGCCGCAGGCCTGCTTGACAATCCTGTGAAGCACGCGCATATCGTAACCTCCACAACCCACAAGACCCTGCGCGGCCCGCGCGGAGGCATCATTCTCATGGGACGCGACTTCGTTAATCCCTGGGGCAAGAAAAGCCCGAAAGGCGAGCCGCGCATGATGTCGCAGATTCTTGACTCTGCCCTTTTCCCCGGCGTACAAGGCGGCCCCCTCGAGCATGTGATAGCAGCCAAAGCAGTGGCATTCCACGAAGCGCTCCAACCCGAATTCCGCACATACCAGACTCAGGTAAAAGCCAATGCCGCAGCACTTGCCGCAGCTATGAGCGATATGGGATACAAAATCGTATCAGGCGGCACCGACAACCACTGCATACTTATCGACCTTCGCACCAAGTTCCCCGAACTCACGGGCAAGGTTGCAGAACGAGTTCTCGTCGAAGCTGACATCACCGCTAATAAAAACATGGTGCCCTACGACAGCCGTTCGCCCTTCCAGACCTCGGGCATACGCCTCGGAACTCCCGCAATCACTACCCGCGGCCTCAAGGAGTCTGAAATGGGTGTCATTGCAGAAATGATCGATACCGTGCTGGCCGCACCCGAAGATGCCGCCACAATAGCATCTGTACGCAAGGCTGTGAACGAAATGATGTCGCAGCGTCCTATCTTCGCCTGGTAAACTGTGCTGAAAGGAACAGTATATTTCATTATTGTCGCCGCCGGAGGGGGTACCCGCTTCGGCGGCGATATTCCCAAACAGTTTCTCAAACTGGGAGGTAAGCCCGTTGTATGCCATTCAATCGACCTCTTCCGAAGTGTGGCTGCATCTTCCGGCATTAAATCGGACATAGTGCTCGTGCTAAGCGAAAACCATCACGACTTATGGCGCAAGCTCTGTGCCGAAGCAGGCTACACATCGCCCCTGATAGTGACCGGCGGTGCCACGCGAGCACAATCTGTCGAAGCTGCAATCGCAGCAGTCAACCCGACGGAACAGGACATTGTGCTCGTTCACGACGGCGCCCGCCCGCTGGCCGGCGAACCGCTTGTGCGTCGGATAATCGACACCTGCCATTCGGGAACCCCGGCAGTAGTCCCGGCTCTGAAACCGACAGATTCCCTGATGGAGCTGAGCAACGACGACTCCGCCGCCCCGGTCGACAGAGCCAGATATCTTGCCGTACAGACACCGCAGGGATTCAACGGCAAGCTCCTTGCCAACGCGTACCGCACATGCAGAGCTGACATTGCCCGTATGACCGACGATGCCTCTGTGGCTTACGCCGCAGGTTGCCGCGTGCAATATGTCGAAGGAAACCCATATAATCTGAAGATTACCAATCCGGCCGACCTCGAAATTGCCGAAGTACTGCTGCGCCGATGCTCTCACTCCGAAATTACGACATAAAGTACATCAAGGGCGTAGGGCCTCAGAGAGCGCAACTGCTTGCAGCGGAGTTAGGAATACGTTCCGCCTACGACCTCCTGCACCATTTCCCGGCAAGCTACGTAGACCGTTCAACCACATACTCCATACGCAGCCTTGTCGACGCCAACCTCGACGAATTGCCATCGGTACAGGTGCGTGGACGCTTTGTGTCGCTCAACGTGGTAGGCGAAGGCGCCAAGATGAGGCTCGTAGGACTATTCTCCGACGGCACCGCCACCTTGGAATGCGTATGGTTCAAGGGTGTGAACACGATGAGGCGCCGCCTAAGCACCGGGCAAGAATACGTGCTGTTCGCAAAACCCTCGCGCTTCAATTCCACATTACAGATGTCGCACCCCGAGGTCGATATTCCGGGGTCGACATTCGCACAAGAAGGACTCCGCGGCGTATACCCGCTTACAGAGCGACTGCGCAGCAACAATTTCGGGAGCCGGGCATTCTATGCCTCAATCGCCTCTTTTTTGGCAGGGCGCACAACGCCTTTTGCCGACATGCTTCCCCGTAGCGTGGTCGAAAGCCTCGGCCTTATGTCATACGATGCGGCCATACGCGCCGTGCACCTCCCGCCGGACCCGCGCACACTCCAGATGGCTCGGCTACGACTTAAATTCGAGGAGCTGTTTTACATTCAGGTAGATATCCTCAGGCGCTCCCGAAAGCGCAAAGAGTCCATCGCCGGATACTATATGCCGAGGGTAGGCCGTTGGTTCAACGATTTTTACTCGCAGTGCCTCCCTTTCGAGCTTACAGGGGCGCAGAAAAGGGTTATCAAGGAAATCAGAGCCGACATTATAGGCCAGCGGCAGATGAACCGTCTTGTGCAGGGAGATGTGGGCAGCGGCAAAACACTTGTCGCGCTTATGACCATGCTATTGGCGGTTGACAACGGGTTCCAGGCCTGCCTTATGGCCCCCACCGAGATATTGGCCACCCAGCACTATGAAACCATATCGGGTATGTGCGCCAAAATAGGACTTAACGTGAGGCTGCTGACCGGCTCAACCAAGGCGTCGCAACGACGGCAGATAGCCGAAAGTCTTGCCGACGGCTCGCTTCACATTCTTGTAGGCACCCACGCTGTAATCGAAGACAAAGTGCAGTTCTCTCGTCTTGGATTCGTGGTAATCGACGAGCAACACCGCTTCGGAGTGGCGCAGCGCGCCCGCCTGTGGGCCAAGAGCGAGATTCCGCCACACGTACTTGTGATGACGGCCACTCCCATACCGCGAACTCTCGCAATGACTGTGTACGGCGACCTCGACGTGTCTGTAATCGACGAGCTTCCGCCGGGACGAAAGCCTGTGTCGACCGTCTTGCGCTACGACGAACAGAGAGATCGCGTAGACAAAGCCATCGAATCACAGCTCAAGGCCGGTCGGCAGGTATACATAGTGTACCCTCTCATCGAGGAAAATGAAAAACTCGACCTGAAAAGTGCCACAGAGGGCTTCGAGCGCATATCTGCCCGTTTTCCGTCCTACAAGGCGGCTTTCGTGCACGGACGTATGAAGCCATCCGAGAAAGATGATCAAATGACTCGATTCGCGTCAGGCGAGGCCTCCATACTCGTTTCTACCACAGTGATAGAAGTGGGAGTGAACGTTCCCAACGCCACCACCATGATAATCGAGAATGCCGAACGGTTCGGACTGTCGCAGCTCCACCAGCTCCGCGGACGTGTGGGCCGAGGCGCCGACCAAAGCTACTGCGTGCTTATGACAAAGCATAAGATTGCAGCTGAAACAAGGAAGCGGCTCGAAATTATGACATCGACCAACGACGGCTTCGTAATCGCCGAGGCCGACATGCAGATGCGCGGCCCCGGAGATATCGAAGGCACTATGCAGAGCGGGCTGCCCTTCGAACTGAAAATAGCCAACATGGCACGCGACGGCCAGACAATACAGCTGGCACGCGGCGCGGCAGAAAAATTACTCGACGACGACCCCGACCTGACTTCGCCTCAAAACGCCAATTTTGCCAGAGCACTTGCACTGATGACAGACCGCAGTACCGACTGGAGCCGTATCAGTTGAGTTTTTTTGCTGTTTTGTGCATTTTACTGTATCAGGAAAACGAAAAAATCGTAACTTTGCGACCATTAATAAACCAAAAACGTATAGATGTCACTCGACAAAATTAATCTTTGGCGCACCACTCGCGATTATATCTTCATAACCCTCGGTATGGCGATATACGCTTTGGGCTTCTGCGCGTTCATCTTGCCACAGAAAGTCGTTATCGGAGGTGTGGCCGGCCTCGGCACCATAGCATATTTCACATTGGGAGTCCCGGTGGCTGTGGCACAGTATGCCCTCAACCTTATGCTGCTTGCCATAGCATACCGCGTAGTGGGCAAGAAGTTCGTATTAGGCACCATATTCGGAGCCACAATGATATCTGTGTGGGTCGGTATCTTCCAACCTCTTTTTGAAGGTGTGAGAATAACCGACGAACCTTTTATGAACATCGTGATCGGCGGTATTCTCGCAGGCATCGGCGTCGGCGTGGCATTCACCCACAACGGCTCCAGCGGAGGCACCGACATAGTGGCGGCGATGGTATCGAAGCATACCAATGTGAGCGTAGGCCGGACAATGCTGTATACCGACTTCTTCATCATTTCGTCTTCCTACTTCATATTCCACAAGCTCGACCTGGTGGTATACGGCTTCATCGTATTAGCCCTTACGTCCTATACGGCCGATATGATAATAAACACGAACCGTCAGGCCGTGCAGTTTACCATTTTCTCTAAAAAATGGCAGGAAATAGCCACAGCGATAAACAATGAAGCCAAACGCGGCTGCACTGTTCTTACCGGAATGGGCTGGTATTCAAAGCAAGAAGTAAAGGTGCTGTTGGTGATGTGCCGCAAAATCGAGGCTGTAACCATATCTCGCATCATAAAGAGCATCGACCCGCTGGCATTCACAACCCAAGCGAACGTCAACGGAGTATACGGCAAGGGCTTCGACGAGCTGAAAGTCAAGATGAAAACACCATCGCACGCACACTCCGAGGAGCACGCCATTGAAAGCAACAGCGACAAGGCGATATCCAAATAAAAAGTTTTTCCACAAAGCGGCTTGGGGCAATATTGCCCCAAGCCGCTCGTTTTTAATAATATGGGAACTTTATGCAGAATAATACTGGCACTGGCAGTATCTGTGGCTATTGTGCAGCCTGCGACGGCGAGAACATTTAACGACAAGATACTCAACCGCCCATATGCCGACAGCCGCCGGTGGCACCTCGGTTTCTCTGTTGGCGCCTATGCTTCCGATCTGAGATTCACACATAACGGATTCATAACAGAAGGCGGAGAAGAATGGCGCATGGAGCAGCCTGACTACCAGCCCGGATTCTGTGTCAACGGTCTGGTCGATTTACGCCTGAATGATTATTTTGCCGTACGATTCTCCCCGGGAATGTACTTTGGCAGCCGCGACATATCCATGCTCGAAACGACATCGGGCAACACCGAGCGCCAAAACATAAAGTCGACTCTGATAGTGCTTCCCTTCGATCTCAAATACTCGGCAATGCGCTTCCGCAATTCACGCCCATACTTCGTGGCGGGAGTGATGCCGGCCTTCGATGTCGGCAAAAAAAGAAGCGATTTTCTCAAACTGTCCTCAAACGATTTCTTTATATCTGTAGGATTCGGCTGCGACTTCTACCTTCCTTATTTCAAGCTGAACCCTGAAATCAAATTCTGCTTCGGACTTGCCGACGTGCTGCAGCATAAAAGACCTGACTTGGCCGACAACCCCGACAAATTCAAGTTTACGCAATCACTTGCCAAAGCAAGTTCAAAAATGATTGTCCTCACTTTCTATTTTGAATAATTAATAAACCGGGCGATTCCTAAATGGAGTCGCCCGGCAAACTATAGTTGTCGATAAAGGAATCAATCGAATATGTGCTTCAGCTTCGAGAAAATTCGACGGCTGTCGCTTTCGGTAGGTTTGATATTGGGAGCATCGCGCAGCGCCTCGAATGTCTGTTTCTGCGAATCAGAAAGATTTTCGGGCACATACACCATTATGTTTATAAGCTCGTCGCCACTACCGCCGTTTTCGATATCGGGCAGACCTTTGCCACGCATTCTAAGCACCTTTCCGGGCTGGGTGCCGGCAGGTATGTTCAGGCGGGCGCGTCCTGTAATTGTCGGCACTTCGACCGAGCCACCGAGGGCGGCTGTAGGAATGTCGAGCATCAGGTTATAAATCACATCGGCACCGTCGCGTATAAGCTCAGGGTGCTTTATCTCCTCTATAACCACGAGCAAATCGCCGGGAACACCTCCGCCTTTGGGGTAGTTTCCTTTTCCGCGCAATGCGAACGTCTGGCCTTCATAAGCTCCTGCCGGTATAGAGAAACTTACTTCCTGCTCGCGACGTTCAACGCCCTCGCCGTTGCAGTATGTGCATTTTTCAGATATCACCTTGCCCGAACCGTCGCAGGTAGGACAAACCACTGTAGCACCGCCGAAACCGAACTGGGCGAACTGGTTGTCCTGCACATGCCCTTGACCGTGGCAGGTAGGACAAGTGGCAAACGCCACACCGTCCTTGGCTCCTGTGCCGTTACAATGCGAACAAGCCACAAATGTAGGAACACGCAGAGTCTTGTCCACGCCTTTGGCAATGTCCTCAAGCGATAGTTTGACGCGTATACGCAAGTCGCTGCCACGACGTTGGCGACGTTGCTGGCGCCTGCCGCCGGTAGCTCCTCCAAAACCACCAAATCCGCCAAATTCTTCGGCAAAGCGCCTCAGTATGTCGTTTATGTCCATACCTCCGGCGTAGTATGCACCTCCGCCACCGCCGGGGAATCCCTGAGGTCCCATCGAATGGCCGTACTGGTCGTACATCTGGCGCTTCTTATCGTCGCTGAGCACATCATAGGCTTCGGCAGCCTCTTTGAATTTTTCTTCGGCAGCCTTGTCGCCCGGATTCCTATCCGGATGATATTGAAGTGCAAGCTTGCGGTAAGCTTTCTTTATCTGGTCGGGTGTTGCATCGCGCCCCACTCCGAGTACTTCGTAATAATCTCTTTTATTTTCCATATCGACGCTCCCGGTATTATTCGCCTACTGCAACTTTTGCGTGACGGAGCACTTTGTCATTGAGCATGTAGCCCTTCTGGGTTGTATCAATCACCTTGCCTTTGAGGTCTTCCGACGGAGCGGGAATAGTGGCGATTGCTTCAAAATAATCAGCGTCGAAGGTGGCACCGTTGCTCTCCATAGGCTTCACACCCTGGCTTTCAAGATATTTCATAAGCTTATTATATATCAGCTCCATACCTTGGCGCACGGCTTCGGCCGACGTGTCTGCTTCGGCGGCAGCAAGACCGCGCTCGAAATCGTCGACAATGGGCAGCAGACCGAGAAGCACGCGCTCGCCGGCATTTTTCAGAAGATCGGCTTTTTCTTTTGTGACACGCTTGCGGTAGTTGTCGAATTCAGCCATAAGGAAAAGATACTCTCTCTTTTCCTTTTCTACCTCGGCGCGCGCTTCGTCAAGCTCGTTCTGCAGACGTGCGTTTTCATCAAGCTCTTCTGCCTCGACGTCTTCATTTTCGTCGAGAATATCCATTACCTCGGGTTCTTCCACCGAGGACTCCTGCTGTGCCTTCGGCGTTTCTTCGTTTTTATGTTTGTTGTCGCTCATAATCTTGCTATGTTATATAGGAAGGTTTGCAGCAAAAATGCGGCCAAAAAGTGTTAAAGCACTACGGCTTCCAGAAATAATAACAAAAAAGTAAGTATAACGTTCACCCTTGGCGACTCTTATGGGTGTCTGTACCTGAATGTTTCACAACCGGCGAACAGACCGACGGCGCTATCTGCCAAAATGTCATTATCGAATATGCCGTAGACAGAAGCCCCGGAACCGCTCATCGACGCATACAAAGCGCCTGCTTCAAGCATTCGCCTCTTCACATCGGCTATCTCAGGCCGCAGCGGGAAGACCGACTGCTCGAAATCGTTGGCAAGCACAGCCGACGATTGCCACTCGCATATCGGCTTCGTAGTTTCTGCACATACATTCTCGCCCTCTGCCAAAGGGCGCGGTCTTACCCCGGCATATGCCTCGCGTGTAGACACGGCCTCCGACGACGGCTTGGCTATGACAATGCTCTTGCCGGACAATGCCGGCAGTTCGACCGGGGAAAGTATTTCACCCACTCCCTCGGCCATCATCGGACGGTTATATATGAAAAACGGACAGTCCGCACCGACAGTCAAGGCTACTTCTGCCATCTTGGCATCGCTAAGCCCCAAACCAAACAGCTCGTTGGCTCCGCGAATGGCAAACGACGCGTCGGCAGAGCCGCCGCCAAGCCCGGCTCCGAACGGTATCTGTTTTTTCAGATACACATCAAGAGCCGGGAGTGCGCGGCCTATATGCCTCTCGAGCGCGCGTAGCGCCTTTACAACAAGATTGTTTTCGGCGTCGCAACCATCGATCTCCTTCTCCATATGGAGGCGTATCCCCTCCTCGCGGTCTTCTGCCGCGATAAGTTCGAGAATATCGCACCACGGCACAGGCACCATAATCGTGGCAAGGTTGTGATAACCGTCGGGGCGCTTTCCGAGTACCCGCAGACCGAGATTTATTTTGGCATTAGGAAAAAGTATCATATCAGAAATTTACTCTGAAACCGATCGAAGGGTTCCACGCGTGTACCTTGTAGTCGGCAGTAAACGTAAGTTCTTTTCCTGAGAGCAAATCGGCATACGAGCAGGAAGCACTGTCAACACCGAGTCCTGCCACATATAGCAAGGAGGCATCTATGCTGAAATTACGCACCGGCGAGAACGAGAAACCTACCGACGGTTCAATCTTGGTCATACCCGGAGTTTCAGGATTGTAATGGGTCTTGCTCACAGGAGATGTGTCTACCATAAGACCCGCACGGATATCGAATCGATTTGTCAGCGAATACTGAGCACCAAGATGGAATGTCCACGAATTGCTGTAGTCCTTGGTTATATACTGGTTGTAAGGCGTAAGTTTTTCGCTTAGGAACTCTATGTCAAGAGTCTTGTATGCGCTCCAGCCTGTCCATTGGGCATCGAATGCAAGGACAAGTTTATCGAGCGGCTTGTATGCGACACCCATATTGAGAATGGCTGCAGCAGGCATGGCGGCAGTAAAATTAGCCTTGTCGAGAATGTTGAGCCGCTCTTCGAGCAGTTGACGGGCTATCTCGTTGCCGTACGCCACTGCCGCATCGCCGCATTTCACTTTGAGCGACATCTTGCTGCGGAAAGACGCTCCGACAGTTATCTTGGAGTTTATATCCCACATAGCGCCCACATTCACACCCACTGTCGTGGCCGCGCGTCCTTTGAGGTTGATAGACGCCGGAGTGTCGGTAAAACGATAGTCATTCCCTGTCATAGCCAAAAGAGCGTTGACCGATTCAGTGGGCACCAATCCCTTTTCAAGGTCGACATTACCGAATGTAATCATAGCACCCGCACCAATCGAAAGGCCGGGTATAATCTGCCATGCGAGCGTGGGTTGAACCGTGAATGCCTTCAACGACACCTTCTGGTTAAGGACGGCGCCGGGCCAGTTCGCGCCCCAGTTGATGCCGCTGCCATAAGGCGTGTAAAAGCTCACGCCGGCCTTGAAATTATCGTATACTTTCAGACCGAGATTGAAAGCCATGGGCGTCGACGGGTCGTTAGAGGTCTTGTGTGTAACGCCGTCGGGAGTAGTTGCAGAAGCATGGGCAAAAATCCCCGTCACCGAGCCTTGAAAATCAAGGGTCTTGTCAAGGAAGCCAAGACCGGCGGGATTAAAAATCATACTTTCAGCACCGAGTTTGAGCGCCGTGCCCGTATGGCCCATACCATTTTGGCGCGCGCTCAGAGTGTTGATCTGATAGCCTTCTGCAAAAGCACAAAAGGAAGCCGAAACCACGAGGATTCCGGCCAATAAAGAACGTTTAATCATCTATAAATTTCAATTATAACAATAAACCTACACGGATCAGACCGGACGGTTTACAACATTAACGGGATTCCCGCCCATATAAGCCTGTATGTTCCCGAGAGCTATCTCGAAGAGGCGTTCGCGGGCTTCTACTGACGCCCATGCCAGATGCGGGGTTATGAAACAGTTGCGAGCCGTCAGCAAGGGACAATCCGCTGCAGGCGGTTCCTGAGAAAGCACATCGAGTCCGGCAGCGGCAATACGGCCCTCGTTGAGCGCGGAAGCTAAAGCAGCCTCGTCGACAACAGGTCCGCGCGAAGTATTGAGAAGTATTGCCGAAGGCTTCATAAGCCCTATTGTATCGGCATTCACAAGAGCCCGCGTGCTGTCTGTAAGAGGGCAATGCAGGCTTACCACATCTGCCGAGGCAAAAATCTCTTCAAGCGGCATCTTCACATACCCGACGGGCAGCTGTGACTCGTCTTTCGATGTGTACACGGCTATCTTCATGCCGAGCGATGCAGCAATCGCTGCCGTGGCGCTTCCTGTATTACCGAATCCGATTACACCGAATGTCTTACCGGCAAGCTCGGTCCAATCGTAATCACGATATGTGAAGTCGCTGCACTGCGCCCATTTTCCGCGAGCGTTTGCGGCGGCATAGTGCTCTACCCTGTTGGTTATGGCAAGCAAAAGCGATATCGCCGTTTGAGCCACCGAGCGGGTGCTGTAAGCCGGAATGTTTGTCACAGCGATGCCGGCTTTGGCCGCCGCATCGGTATCAACGATGTTGTACCCTGTGGCAAGCACCCCTATGTACTTCAGCGATGGAAGCGCGGCGATGGTGACGGCAGAAAACGGCACCTTGTTTGTCAATACCATTTCGGCACCGGCACAGCGCTCCACAATCTGCGACTCTTCTGTGCGGTCATAAACCTCGAAATCGGCAAAGTCTGTAAAGCGTCCCCATCGTGAGTCCCCGACGGGGTATAGGGTTACCCCGTCGAGGCATACGATTTTAGCCATTATTTTATAAGGTATTGCGATGAGATCGACTGGTTGCAGTGCACACGGCGGATCGTGTCAGCAAAAAGACGAGCCACAGAGATGATGGTGCACTTGGGACAATCCTTGGTATAAGGAATCGAGTTGGTGAAAATCATCTCGGTAAGTCCGCTGTCGTTCACGCGCTGGGTGGCAGGGTCGCTCATGATGGCGTGGGAAGCAAGGGCACGAACCGACTTCGCACCGTTTTCCATCATAAGGTCGGCGGCCTTTGTTATTGTTCCGGCGGTATCCACCATATCGTCGACAAGAATCACATTCTTATCCTGAACATCGCCGATCACGGTCATTTTGGCCACAACGTTGGCCTTGGCGCGCTGTTTGTGGCACAACACCAGAGGCACATCGAGATATTTTGCGTAGTTGTTGGCACGCTTCGCGCCGCCTACGTCGGGAGTGGCTATCACCATATCGGGCAGCTTGAGGCTCTGTATGTAAGGAATGAACACAGACGAAGCGTACAGGTGGTCAACCGGCACATTGAAGAAGCCCTGAATCTGGTCGGCATGAAGATCCATGGTTATCACACGGTCAACACCTGCCGTCACGAGCATGTCGGACACGAGTTTTGCGGCGATAGACACACGTGGTTTGTCCTTGCGGTCCTGACGGGCCCAGCCGAAATACGGCATAACGGCTATCACCGACTTAGCCGACGCGCGCTTGGCGGCGTCAATCATCAGGAGCAGCTCCATCAGATTGTCGCAGTTCGGGAATGTGGACTGTACCAAGTAGACTTCGCAGCCACGGACAGACTCTTCGAAGCATACTTCGAATTCGCCGTCGGCAAAATGCTCGATTTTCATCGAGCCAAGTTCTACACCAAGTTCTTTGCAGATTTCCTCGGCCATGTACCTCGACTTGGTGCCTGAAAAAATCTTGAAAGGTGAAAGTGTTGTATCCATTGGATTGAATATAGGGAAATGTGAGTCTTTTTTAATTCTTTTTTACCGTTTTGTGTTTTTGTGCCACAGCAGGACGCAGAGGCTCTATCCTGTCGGAGCATATCTTCCATATAGCGGCGCCGTGCGCAGGCACTTCAGCCACAAAGGGACACGAAGACGCGAAAGTCTTTCCGCCTTTTGCCCCGGTAAGAAGCTCCGACGCCTCCGGGTCGACACCCTCCGGGAATCCGAGCACGCCGAAAGCATGGCGGGGAATATTGACAGAAACCTTGCTATCCTCATCTCCGAAGTTGACTATTACCACAAGCGCCTCGCCGTCGGCGTGCCTCATAAACGCATAGTGGCGATGAGGGTTAAGCCCGGGATTCTCAAGATTGACATACATCAAATCGAAAAATCCTCCTTCACGAATCGTTTTTTCTTCGTTTGCCATTCTCAGCAAGGTGCGGTAGAAGCCTCGCAGTTTTTTCTGCTGCGGAGTAAAGGGTCCGTTGCACGCGCCTCGGTTCAGCCAACGGCGCACTGTCGCCACGCTCCAGTAATCAAAGATTGTGGTACGTCCGTCGTGTCCGCTGAAGCCTTCGGCATCCGTGCCGGGTTCGCCGAGCTCCTGCCCGAAGTATATCATCATGGGGCCTGTGGAGAAGAGCGTGCTTACCACCATCGACGGCACCGCCCTCGCAGGGTCCGAGGCATAGTACGGCGAGGCGAAGCGCTGTTCGTCGTGGTTCTCAAGGAAGTTAAGCATCTTGTGCCCTACTCCTTCCACTGTCTGCCAGCAGCCTGTTATACGCGCAGCCGAATGGTTGGCCGTTTCTACAGCACGCAGTGTGTCGTACAGGTTTACCTTGTCGTACAAATAGTCAAAGCAAGCATAAGCCAAGAACGGGCGGTATAGAGCCACGTCGTATATCTCGGCTATGAATATTATATCCGGATAACGGTCCTTTACCTGCGGTATGGCCCAGTGCCAGAACTCCATCGGCACCATGTGCGCCATATCGCATCTGAAACCGTCGATGTCTTTAGAAGCCCAGAAGCGGAGGATGTGGAGCATCTTGTACCACGTGTCGGGCACAGGGTCGAAATGCCTTGAGCCGTCGCCATAATCCACGCCATAGTTCAGCTTAACTGTTTCATACCAGTCATTCACACCGGGGAATGCTGTAAAGCAATCGTTCCCGGACGCTTTTGCCGGAAATTCCACGTATGCGTCGCTGCCTGAACCAAGATCTATATGAGGGGCAAACTGCTGCCTTGTCATATAGTAAAAGTTATTGCCGGGCGCAAAGAACATTTCGTGATTGTCGGCCTGTCCGAAGTCCTCTATGCCATTGGGCTTTGCATCGGAATGGTACTGACGTGCCACATGGTTGGGCACAAAGTCGATAATCACTTTAAGCCCGGCCTTATGCGTGCGCTCCACAAGCGCTTCAAACTCGGCCATGCGCTCAGGCACATCGACAGCCAAATCAGGGTCGATGTCGTAATAATCACAGATAGCATACGGGCTGCCCGCCTTGCCTTTCACGATATGCGGATTCTGGCGCCGTATGCCAAACGAGGTATAGTCGGCATCGTGGGCATGCTCTATCACGCCGGTATACCATACGTGCGTGGCTCCCAAATCCTTTATAGCCTTAAGAATGGTCGGATTAATGTCGTTGAGCTTTCCCGAGCCGTTTTGCTCTATGGAGCCTCCGACAGTCGGCGCCTCACAATAGTTTGTAAAAAGACGCGGAAGCAACTGATAGATAATTGGTTTGCAATGGCTGTCGGTAGTTTCTATAGACATAGGGCTATGATTGTGATTGCAATTTTGATAATTTATGGGACTGAGGAGAAGGATTCCACAATCCGGCCTTGCGAAGCGCGGCACGAGTATGGATATACCCGCTTACAAATACATTTTTAATATGCTTGAGGTCGAACACGGCATACGATGCAAGCTCCGGAGTCTGAACCGACACGTCGCACAGAGCCATATCCTGAGCCTGATTCGCCTTTGCCATCAGGTTGTAGGTACGCAAAGCCACATCGATAATCGAGGTATATTTCTTTTTCGGCCTCAGAGGGCTTACATTGATTCCTATCAATGTTTCGCACTTATCCCTCAGAATCCAAGCAGGGTGATTGCGCAGCACGCCTCCGTCAACATAGTGCACTCCGCCAATTTCTACCGGCTTGAACACTATCGGAATCGAGCACGAAGCCATCATACGCGGAGCTATGGCTCCCTCCGAGAAAAACGCGGGCTTGCCTTCGTCGAGATTGGTAGCGCCAATATATACCGGCATTCTCAAATCCTCCAGACGGGTCGGGCCGCCAAGCGCCTTGAGCACGAAGTCGGCAAATCTGTCGATACGGAATATCCCGCCTTTGCCGAAATTCAATTCGGCAAAATCGCGGAAGCCGGTACGAGCAAACATATCCGCCATCTTCAACGGCTCCACGCCTCCGGCATACAGCACTGCGACAACAGAGCCGGCACTAACGCCGGCAATAGCGTCAGGACGAAGCCCGGCCTCTTCAATGGCCATAAGGGCTCCTGCGTGCGCAAATCCTCTGGCACCTCCCCCACTGAGGGCGACACCAAGGCGGTAAGGGCGGTCTATATGTTCGTTATCCATACTCTGCCTGCTCAAATCGCTTGCAAAAGTACTCAGAAAAAATAGCTTTCCCAATTTTTCGGGCGTCTATTTTTCTACAGACACCTTTTTTGGTTCTAACATTATCAAAACCCATCTAAACCCTCTTTAACATTGTTTGAGCAGGTTTAAACCGCAAATACATTATTTTTGCACCATAAAATCGCACACACCGACAAAATTGGTTAGAAAGATAATACATATCGACATGGACGCGTTCTACGCGTCGATAGAACAGCTTGATAATCCCGACTTGCGAGGCAAGCCAGTAGCCGTCGGGCAGGCCGACGGACGCGGCGTGGTTGCAGCGGCGAGCTACGAGGCGCGTCGTTTCGGCGTACGCTCCGCAATGTCCTCGTCGAAAGCCCGACGCATGTGTCCCAATCTTGTTTTTGTTGACTGCAGGTTCGACCGCTATAAAGCTGTGTCAGCCCAAATCCACAGTATATTCCACCGATATACCGACATAATCGAGCCTATTTCTCTCGACGAAGCCTTTCTCGACGTTACCGACAATTTCACCGGCCACGAACTCGCCGTAGATATAGCCAAGGAAATAAAGCAAGCCATCAGAGCCGAGCTCGGGCTTATAGCATCGGCCGGAGTTTCATACAATAAATTTCTTGCCAAAATAGCGTCGGACTACCGCAAGCCCGACGGGCTTTGCGTGATAGCCCCGCAATATGCCGCCGACTTCATCGCCCGAATGCCGGTGGAAAGCTTTTGGGGCGTGGGGCCCGTCACAGCGGCAAAGATGCACGCTTTGGGCATATATACAGGCGAAGACCTCCGCCATTTCTCGATTCCCGAGCTGAGGCTTCATTTCGGAAAGGCAAGCAGGCAATATCACGACTTTGCAAGAGGCATCGACAACCGCCCCGTAGAAGCTTACCGTGTACGCAAATCCGTAGGCTGCGAACACACATACGACCACGACATAACAAACGCCGCCGAAATAAAAAAACAGCTCGCAGCACTCTCGGCAGAGCTTGAACAACGGCTCGCCAACAAGAATTTCAACGGCAGCACTCTCACCTTGAAAATTCGTTTTTCCGATTTCACCAATCTTAGCCGGAGCATTAGCGGAATAGAGCCGAATCCTAATGCGGACACAATCAATGCCCAAAGCCTGCTACTGCTCGAAAAAGCGGATATTGGCAACAGACCCGTAAGGCTGCTCGGACTGACCCTCAGCATTTCCGATAAGAACGACACCTCCTCCGACCCGAGGCAGCTGCATCTCGATTTCGACGAATAGACACAGCCCAACAATAATCGTTAACTTTGCCCGTACCACCAACTCAGGCCACAATGATATACTCCAGAAGAATCCTTGAAGAAACCATCGAACGGATTGGCTTGCTGCCATTCTTTTCCAACAACATACCGGGCTTTTCAGTCGAAGAAATGACAGAGCCGGGGCTTCTTTTCGGCGGGAACGAATTTGACGGGGCCTGGGAATGGAAAGGGCCGGTAATACGCAGTATCAACGCTGCATACGGGAAGTTTTTCCGCCGTAAGGCCGGCTTCGTAAGTGCCGAAGCACTACCCGACTTCCTCAACTACCGGCGCCACGCCTATCCTTTGGCCGAAGGCTCGACCGAGGAGCTGATACTGGAAGTGATAAGCAATTGCGACGGTATAACATCTACGGAATTACGCCGTGAAATATTCGGCACACCGCAGCGCTCACGCAAGGCAGACATGCCTGTCGACTTGGTTTCCGGCAAAGACAAGGCATCGCGAGGAAGCCTCGAAACCCCGCTTCAACGCCTCCAGATGTCGGGGCGCATAATAATCTCAGATTTTGAGTACAAGCACACTCGCAGCGGCGAGCGATACGGGTGGGGAATAGCCCGGTTTGCTACACCCGAAAGCGTGTACGGTCGTGGAGTAGCGCGACCCGCCCGCACTCCCGCTTCTTCGTTTGCAATGATTGTAAAACGGCTTTCAGAACAGTTGCCCGACATCTCACTTCACCAGATTCGCCGCCTTTTGGTATAAGACGGGTTTTGGTTGATTTTATGGCGCGGCATTCGTTCCTTTGGTTGGAATACGCAAATTTCGCACATAAACCAACCAAAATAACATGGCATACATCAAAGTAAAATTCCGACCACCGTCCTCTGCAAACAGTTTTGGCTCTGTATATTACCAAGTTGTTCACGAACGCCACGTGCGCCGCATAAACACCGCATACAAGGTGTTGTCATCGGAGTGGGACAAAGACCTATCCTTTCCCTCTCCAATCAAAAACTCGCCACGGGCAGCCGCCGTGCTCTCGATACAGGAAAGCATAGCCCGCGATACCCGAAGGCTTGCCAAAATAACACAGTACTATGAGAAAAGCGGGTACACTTTCGGCGTAGACGACATCGTGTGCGACTTCGAGCGGTACAGCCGCGAATGCACGCTCTTCAGCTTCATGGAGATGCTTATCGCGTCCTTCAGGCAAAACCACAAAATAAGAATATCAGAAACGTACTCCGCGGCCCTCAACAGTTTCAAAAGATTCCGCGCCTATGAGGATATAGCGCTCGATGCCGTTAGGAGCGACATAATCGAGGCATATCAGGCCTACCTGCAAGCCTGCGGCCTTGTGCCAAACACGGTGTCATTCTATATGCGCATACTCCGCGCAGCATACAATCGCGCCGTAGAGCGCGAACTCACAGAGCAACGCAATCCTTTCCGCCATGTGTACACCGGCGTTGACAAAACAATAAAGCGCGCCCTGCCACTGAAAACAATAAAAAAGCTCAAGGCACTCGACATATCGCTTGTGCCACAGGTGGAATATGCCCGCGACATGTTCTTGCTCAGCTTCTATCTGCGCGGAATGAGCTTTGTGGATATGGCGTATCTCAAAAAAGAAGATTTGCGGCACGGATATATCACATACCGACGCAGAAAGACAGGACAGTCGCTCATAATAGCATGGACCGAGGAAATGCAGCTAATACTCGACAAGTATCCGCGAAATCCGACACAGTACCTGCTCCCGATAATCAACAAAACCGAGATAAACGAACGCTACTGCTATCGCAACACAGGCTACAACATAAACCGCAACCTGAAAAAACTCGCCGAGATAGCCGGCCTCGATGTGCCACTCACGATGTACTACGCCCGCCATAGCTGGGCTTCGGCGGCAAAGTCAAAAGGTGTGCCGATATCGGTGATAAGCGAAGGAATGGGTCACGACTCGGAAGCCACCACACGCATCTATCTGTCCTCGCTCTACACCTCGCTGGTCGACAAGGCCAACCAGCTAATCCTCAGCTCGCTTTAACCAATGTGCCGTCCTCGGCAATCACCACCCTGTGGGTGCGGTACAGAAGTCCGGCAGCTTTCTTGAAATCTTTTTTACTGCAATTGAATATCAGCTGTATACGTTCGGGCGAAGACTTGTCGCCCACAGGCCCTGCATGGGGCGCTTCAAGATATTTCAGTATTTTATCAGCGAGGGCTTCCGTACGACGAACCGCGATATCATTGAGGGTAAGGTCAATCTTGCCGTCTTCCCTGACCTGCTTTACATACGCAGTCACATTCTCTTCCAGTTCGATCGGACGGAATATCTCGTTGGAATATATTATGCCACGATGCAGATTGTCTACAATAGCCTTGTAGCCTATCTCCGTATGTTCGTATATGAGAGCGCTCACTTTCTGCCCCGGCTTATACTCAGGCACGACATTGCCTAAAAAATGGTCGATTTTTGCCGATGCCACGATTCTCTTGGAAGCATCGTCCACATATATGTACACGAGGTATATGCCTCCGCGACGCATTCTCACTCTCTGCTCGCCGAAAGGCACAAGCAAGTCTTTAGGCAGCCCCCAGTCAAGAAACGCCCCGATGTCGTTGACCGCCGACACGCTCAGGAATGCGAACTGCCCCACAGTTGCATACGGTTTTTCCGTGGTGGCTATCAGGCGATCCTCCGAGTCGTTGTAGACAAAGACCTCCAGCCTGTCACCGGGCTTTGAGTCCTCGGGCAAATACCGTGTGGGCAGCAATATCTCTTTTTCGTCATCGTCGGCACGCAGATATGCGCCGAAATCGACCATTCGTACCACTTCAAGTGTCTGGTATTTACCGAGCTGTATCATCGTATGGGGTATGGGTGTTTCTTTAGTGTTCTATGTTATAGTTTGCAAATGTCGGCATTATAAGCTAAATTTGCAACATACAACACCAACATTCGACAATGTTATTTTGTTTTTTCCAACAATGACAGACAATATTATCAAAGACACCCTGTTGAAATATTTCCCCGCTATTGACGAGGAAACGATAGGCAAGTACATAAAAATGGCAGATTTGTACCGAGAATGGAACGCGAAAATCAACGTGATTTCGCGCACCGACATCGATAATGTCTTTGAACACCATATCCTCCACTCGCTGTCGCTGGCAGCCTTTTTGGGACCGCTCAAAGAAGGCACCCGCATTCTCGACCTCGGCACAGGCGGTGGATTTCCGGGCATACCGTTGGCTGTTTTTTATCCGCACTGCCAGTTCCACCTCATCGACCGTATAGGAAAGAAGATACGCGTGGCAAATGAAATTGCCGACAGCATAGGCCTTGCCAACGTCACCTTCCAGCATGGCGACTCAGGCGAATGCCACGAGCGCTTCGACTATGTGATAAGCCGCGCGGTAATGGCTCTCGGCGCTCTCGCATCGATAGCCATGCGCAACGTGGCACCCTGCAAGGGCAAAGGTTACGCCAACCGATATTCCCCGGGCATCGTCTGTCTTAAAGGCGGCGACCTCGCCGACGAAATAGAAGCCGCAAATAGGGCTGTGTTCGATGTCCCTGTGTCGGACTTCTTTTCAGAACCATTTTTCAAAACAAAGTCAATTGTCTACGTGCCCAAATGTTGAAGGTAAAGCAATTCGTATTTAATCCTTTCGGGGTAAGCACTTTCATAATATACGACAGTGAAAGCAAGGCTGCCATAGCCATAGACCCGGGAATGCTCAACAGCGCCGAGCAAAAGGAATTCGACAGCTACATAGCCGAAAACAATCTGAAACTCACACAGATTGTGAACACCCACTTGCATCTCGACCACTGCTTCGGGAATAATTACGTGCGGGACAAATATGGCATAAAAGTTGCCGCGCACCCAGACGATGCCTTCCTTGGCAACAGCCTCGTAGAACAGGCCTCGCGTTTCGGCATCAGACTGACAGGCAATGACACCAAAGCAGGCATTGACATTGAGCTCAAAGACGGCGACAACATAAAAGTGGGAGCGCACACGCTGAAAGTGCTCCACGTTCCCGGACACTCCCCCGGCAGCATAGCGCTGTATAGTGCCGAAGGCGGCTTTGTGATAGGGGGAGATGTGCTTTTCAAGGGTTCGATAGGACGCACCGACCTTCAAGGCGGCAATCTCGACACCCTGCTCGACAGCATACACTCCCGCCTGATGACGCTTCCTGACTCCACCAACGTATTGCCGGGACACGACCGCTTTACTACAATCGGAGCAGAACGAGCCACCAATCCCTATATTTGACACTACTCCCAATATTTTGATTAGGAGCGAACCACAACGCAGCAATAGGGGTTATTAAAGAAAACTTTTCTGCTTATTCATCAGTTATGGACAATTTTACATACTACTCTCCCACTCTCTTTGAATTCGGACGCGGCGCTGAAGAAAAGGTAGGTATGATGACCTATCTCACAGGCGCCACCAAAGTTATGATTGTCTACGGCCGAAATTATGCCAAAAAGAACGGTCTTATAAGCCGCATATCCAATTCTCTCAACACTTTGGGCATAGAGCACGTCGAGCTCGGGGGCGTACAGCCCAACCCGACCGACGAACTTGTGTATGAAGGAATCAAACTCGCCAGAGCAAAAAAGATAGACGGACTACTTGCCGTTGGCGGAGGCTCGGTGATTGACACGGCCAAAGCCATAGCAGCCGGAGTTCCCTACAAAGGCGATTTCTGGGATTTTTTTTCAGGCAAGGCACAAGTAGAGGAAGCCTTGCCCGTAGGAGTGATACTCACAATACCCGGTTCGGGCAGCGAAGGCTCCGGCAACTGCGTTATAACCAAAACAGACGGCGCCGTCAAGCTGAGCTTGCGCACAGACAGCATTTTAAAGCCGCGTTTTGCCATTATGAACCCTGAAATGACCTCCAGCCTCTCAGCCAAACAGACCGCCATAGGCGTTGTCGATATGATGGTACACATCATGGAGCGTTATTTTTCTATCACCACACGTGTGGAAGTAACCGACCGTTTGGCGGAAGGACTGCTGATGGCTCTTATGACAGAAGCGCCCAAAGCTTTGGCCGATCCGTCGGACTATCAGGCACGTGCCAATATAGAATGGGCCGGCACACTCGCCCACAACGGTCTGGTTGGCTGCGGCCGTCGCGAGGACTGGGTGTCGCACTTTATGGAACACGAAATAAGCGCCCTCTACCCCGATGTCGCCCACGGAGCGGGACTTGCCGTAGTGCTGCCTGCGTGGATGTCCTTCATGGCACATCACAAGCCCTCGAAAGTGGCGCAGTTGGGCCGACGTATCTTCGGTGTCGATGTGCGCGACGACCGTTCGGCGGCCATCGAAACAGTAGCTTCACTCAGGGCTTATTTTACCGCCGTGCTTCGTATGCCGACCACGTTCAAGGCTCTCGGCATAGAAAATCCCGACATTGACACCCTCGTGGCGAAATTACACGAGAACAAAGGCGAAACCATAGGCGGGTACTACAAGCTAACAGCAGCCGATACCCGACAGATATACGAACTGATGCTCGATCCGTCACAAATAAACGGAAACACCGAATCCGAAGCAAGCGCTAACTGATAGAATAAAAGAGCTGTAGCCATCAAAGATAATGACTGCGGCTCTTCTTTTTTTCGAGCCGGCCGAATATGTTTTTTATCCGTTTTTAAGCGTGATAATTGCCTAATTGCTCGGGTTTGCCTATTTTTGTAGTCGCGTTTGAAAAAATGGAGCAGATACTCTACATATTGCCTCGCGGCCTTGCCATCGGCGTCCTCATTTCGGCACCGATGGGTCCCATAGGCATGCTGGTGATTCAGCGCACACTTGGCAAAGGACGGTGGCCTGCTTTTTTCACTGGCGCAGGAGCAGCGCTAAGCGACCTCGCATACTGCCTGCTTACAGGATTCTGCCTCAGCTTCATAACCGGATTCATCGACTCCCACCAATTCGCCATACAGATAATAGGCAGCATAGTGCTTGCCATTTTCGGCATATACCTCTTTCGCAAAAATCCCACACGATCGCTGAAGCGCGCCGAGGTGAACGCGGCAAACTACTGGAGCGACTTCGCCACCGGCTTCCTGCTGACATTCTCCAATCCGCTGATTCTCTTCTTCATAATCGGCCTGTTCGCCCGATTCAATTTCATACAGCCTGAATATGCCATACATCACTACATCGTGGCATATGCCGCCATATTCTGCGGAGCCATCCTGTGGTGGTACGGAGTCACAGCGCTTGTGGGGCATCTTGGAAAACGTATCAATATGCGCTCACTCAAACTCATCAACAGAATCATCGGCTTTATATTGGCCGCAATGGCTGTGGCAGGTGTATGTATGGCAATTATAGAACATCTATAACCGTAATGCTAAAGATACCGTTCATTCCAAAAGACGACTCACTGTCCATAATCGATAAAGGCGCCCATATACGAATCAGTTCGGTCAACTGGCCGGACGCACAGCAGTCAAGCCCTGTTTCGGAATGCTTTGCCTGCCACGACGGCGCCACCCTAAAACTGCTTTTCAGAGTCAATCAGCCCATAGCGCGGGCCGTGAATGGCGAGAACCAGTCGCCGGTAAGCCAGGACTCGTGCGTTGAAGCATTCTTCCAGCCTGAGGACTGCGGCGAATACTGGAATTTTGAGTTTAACTGCATAGGTGCTGTCAACGGCTCCCACAGGCTCGTCCGTCCCAATCCGACAAGACTTACCGACGCCGAGATTGCCACCATAGGCCGCACACCGTCGCTCGGCACAGAGCCTTTCGGCGAGCGAGTCTGCGCCGACGCGTGGACACTGCTCGTAGAAATACCTCTTGCCATCATTGGCATAGACGCATCTGCAGGAGCAACGATAAGAGGGAATTTTTATTCCTGCTCGTCGAAGTCGGCAAAGCCCTACTACTTGTCGTGGAATCCGATCAACACCGAGAATCCCGATTTCCACCGTACTGAATATTTCGGCAAAATAGAGTTGGAGGCCATACCGGAATCCGGCATTCGATGAATTGGCCTGAAAACTGGAAAAAAGAGAATGGAGCAACCTCCGTTGGATATTTTTTTCGTAATTTTGCCTTAATGCGGGCAAGGACGGTCGAACCGTATGCCGCCTGAATCTACCGACATAAACAAACAAGATGATACTTACCTCAGCTATAGGCACTTTCGGTCGATATTGCCTTTTTATAAAAAAAGTGTTCGCGCTACCCGACAGATGGTCGGTATTCCTGCGCCGCACCGTCACAGAAATCAGCAAACTCGGAGTTGACTCAATACCGCTGGTTATGATTATTTCCGTGTTTATCGGCGCGGTCATAGCCATTCAGATGCAGCTTAACATCGCGTCGCCCCTTATCCCGGCCTACTCTGTCGGCTTAGCCACGCGCGACATCGTTCTGCTCGAATTTTCAAACTCCATTCTCTGTCTTATCCTTGCCGGCAAGGTAGGCTCCAATATCGCATCGGAAATAGGCACCATGCGAGTCACAGAGCAGATTGACGCTCTTGAAATAATGGGTGTCAATTCAGCCAACTACCTCGTACTGCCCAAAATAGTTGCGTTTGTGCTGTTTATGCCGGTGCTCGTGGCTCTGTGTATGGGCACTTCGCTGGTAGGCGGCTATCTCGTGGCAGTGTTTACCGACTTGATTACGGTATCGAAATATGTATACGGCTTGCAGGCGCTGTTTCAGGAATGGTACGTGTGGTACGGCCTTATCAAGTCGCTCGTGTTCGCATTCATAATCGCTTCCACATCGTCGTTCTACGGGTACTATGTGAGCGGCGGCGCGTTGCAGGTGGGCAAGGCCAGCACCGACGGCGTGGTAAGCAGCAGTATCTTTATCCTCTTGTTCGACGTAATACTCACAAAACTTCTCCTGCAATGATCGAAGTCAAAAATGTGACCAAGGCGTTCGACGGACGCACGGTACTCCACAATATCAACGCCACTTTCCACACCGGCAAGACCAATCTGATTATAGGCCAGAGCGGTTCTGGAAAGACGGTGCTTATGAAGTCGCTCGTAGGCCTGCTGCGACCCGACGATGGCGAGATTCTCTTCGACGGGCGCAATCTTTTGGCAATGAAGCAGGAAGAGATAAAGAATCTGCGAAAGGAAATAGGCATGCTCTTTCAAGGGTCGGCCTTGTTCGACTCCGAAACCGTGCTCGGCAATGTGATGTTCCCCTTGGTGATGTTTACCAATATGGGACGCGGCGAGATGCGCGACCGTGCATTGTTCTGCATAGAGCGTGTAAACCTCAAAGGAGCCGAAAACAAGTACCCTGCTGAAATATCGGGCGGTATGCAGAAACGCGTGGCCATAGCCCGCGCCATTGCCCTGAACCCGAAATATCTTTTCTGCGACGAGCCAAACTCAGGACTCGACCCCAAGACATCGATATTGATCGACGAACTTCTGAGCGACATCACCCACGAATACAATATCACCACCGTTATCAACACCCACGATATGAACAGCGTGCTTGGCATAGGCGAAAACATCGTGTTCATCAACAAGGGCCATCGCGAATGGGTGGGTGATATGAGCCAGATCTACAACACCTCCAACGAGGCGCTTAATGATTTCGTATTCGCCACACGCCTCTTTCAGGAAGTGCGCGAATATGTTGCCGAACACGGAACTATCGCACAGAGAAAATGAGATTTGCCGACATTCCCGGACACGAGGACGTGAAGGAGCGCTTGCGCGACATGGCTCTAAGCGGGCGCATACCGCACGCGCTACTGCTCGAAGGGCCTTCAGGCGCAGGCAAATTCATGCTTGCGAGGGCGTTCGCGCAGTTCATACACTGCCAGAACAGGACTGCCGGCGGAGATAGTTGCGGCCGGTGTCCGGCATGCCTGCAGCACAGCGCGTTCAACCACATAGACACCTTCTTCAGCTTCCCGGTAGTGAAGAAATCGGGAAAGCCCACAATGTCTGACGACTATGTAGAGGATTTTCGTGCATTTATGACGGAAAATCCGTATATGGATTTCGACAAGTGGCTGCTGGCTATGGATAATATCAATGCCCAGCCACAGATATACGTCGAAGAAGGCAACGAGCTGCTGCGCCGCCTCACATTTATGGCGCGCAGGTCGCAGTACAAGGTTGTACTGCTCTGGCTTCCGGAAAGAATGATGGAAGGCACTGCCAACAAACTGCTCAAATTAGTGGAAGAGCCTTTTGCCGATACCATCTTCGTAATGGTAAGCAACAACTCGCGGCGCATACTTCCCACTATCTACTCGCGCACACAGCGCATAAACGTTCGCCGATATTCCGACACCGAGGTACAAAGCATACTCGAAGCTCGCGGAGTGCCGCCGACCGATGCCGCCGATGCCGCCCGCATAGCCGAAGGCGACACCAATATGGCTATAAGACTCGCCGAAGCGGGTGCCGAAAGAATGCAGCAGCTCGATCTTTTCGCATCGCTGATGAGAAAGGCATACGGGCGCAAAGTAGGCGAACTGCGCGAATGGTCGAAGACTGTGGCCGAACTTGGCCGAGAGCCGGCCATGAAGTTTCTCGACTATTGCAGCAGGCTTTTCCGAGAAAGCTTCGTGATGCACCTGCAAGTCGACAATCTGCTGACCCTCAATGCCGCCGAGCGCGCGTTTACCTCGAAATTCTTTCCTTTCATCAACGAGCGCAACGTAATCGACCTTATGGAGCTTTTCGACAGGTCGAAACGAGATATAGCCGGAAACGGAAACGCTAAAATAATATTTTTCGATCTGGCCGTGCGCACCATCATGCTCATTCGCCGCCAATGACCCCGCCGCCGAACTTCCTGCGCGACATTGCTCTGTACTACACGTCCAGACGTGACGTACAGCCAAAATTCGACACTCTGGCCTTCGTGCTGCCGAACAAACGAAGCGCCATGTTCTTAAAGAAGCACGTGCGCGACTGCCTCAAAGAGCCGACTATGATGCCGCGCTTTATGACTATGCGCACATTCATCAGCCTCAACTCGCCATACCCGGAAGCCAACGAGCGCGAGCAGCTCTTCATACTCTACGACGCATATCTCGAAGCCCTGCATGCCAAAGGGCGCAGGGAAAGCGCACGCGAGTTTGACAATTTCATATTCTGGGGCGATATGATGCTCTCAGATTTCAACGACATCGACTGCGCCATGGCAAACGCCGCCGACCTGTTTAAAAATCTCAAAAACGTAAAAGAGATACAGGCCGACTACCTCGATGCTGACCAGAAAGAGGTGATACGGCGCATATGGGGCGAAAGCAGGCTAACCTCCCGTGCAGATGAATTCTGGCTACACCTCGACGATGAAACCGAAAGCTCTCTCGGAGCCAAATTCGTATACCTGTGGGAAATTCTCGGCGATGTGTATTCAGGCTTCCAGCGAGAGCTCGAACGCAGGAAATTAGCCACGGCAGGCTCGCAGACACGCGCGGCCGTGCGCCGGTTCAAAGAATTATCGCCTTTGGACATCAGCGGCGACACACACTATGTATTCATCGGTTTCAACGATCTGAATACCGCTGAAACCCTCATATTCGACCGCCTTAAAGACCTTGGCATAGCATCATTCTTTTGGGACACTGCGCCTCTCGAACTCGCAGGCTATCTTTCAGGCTCGCCCGGGGCTCGTCCGTTGAGGCGTCTTGCCGAACTCGCCCGCCACTTCCCCATGCCTCAGGATTTCGTGATACGGCAGCGTAGCACTCCTCCGCAGATAGAGGTCATCGGCGTGCCGTCGAATGTCGGCCAGGCCAAAGCGATGGGCGATTCTCTCGAAAAACTGATGGCCGAGAATGCCATAGACTCTTCTAACCCGCTGTCAACAGCCGTGGTAATGCCCGATGCAGGATTGCTGATGCCTGCACTGTTCTCCATCCCGGAAAGCATCGAAGCCATCAACATATCGCTCGGACTACCCTACCGCTCAACAACCTTTGCCTCGCTCCTGCGTGCAATAATCAGCATGCAGCTACGCGCTCGCACCATACACGGAAGCACACATTTTTACTTCGAGGACGTAAACGCAGTCCTTACCCACCCGCACATACAGCTGATAGCGCCGGAAGGAGCACAGAAACTCACAGAACTTATAGCGTCGGAGCGCCTTTACAACCTTTCGGCAAGCCGGATATTGGAAACCGTGCCGGAGTTGAAAGCCGTGTTCACCGCCGTGCGCGATCTCGAAAACGCAGGAGCCGTAGGAGCATATCTCACTGAAATGCTCGACTGGCTTATGGCTGCCATCGACGGGATAAGCGGCGGCACGAACCGCTTTGAAACGATGGCTATCGACTTCTTCAAGAAAGAGATAGAAGCACTTACAGCGCTTATAGAAAGCCATGGCGTACAGATGAGCGAACGGACTTTCCTCCATCTGTTTGAGCGAATGTTCAGCAGCCGCGCCCTGACCGTGAACGGCACGCCCCTGCGCGGAATGCAGGTGCTCGGCGTCCTCGAAACACGATGCCTCGACTTCGACAATGTAGCGATACTGTCGATGAACGAAAAGATATTCCCGCGAAAACAATATACCAAGACAATGATTCCCAACAATCTGCGTCTTGGCTTCGGACTGCCCGACTTCGACAGCCTCGAATGGACCTACGCCTATTGCTTTTACCGACTTATGGCACGGGCCGAACGCGTGGCGCTATTCTATGACACCCGCTCGGAAGCACTCGGCGGAGGCGAAATATCGCGATACATATCGCAGATGCGCTACCTTATGCCGAAGCTCGACATCTCAGTGCGCAATCTTCTGCCCGGAGCCGTGCCCGACGACTCGCGCACTATCACGGTATGCAAAAACGCCACAGTGCTGTCAAAACTCGACCAACTCAAAGCCGGAGGTCCGCTGCGCCTCTCGGCATCGGCTCTGAAAACATATAAAAAATGCCCCTTGCAGTTCTACCTCCAGTACGTAAGGCGAATGAGGGGCAGCGACGAACTCGTAGACTACATATCGGCCTCAGACTACGGAACAATGGTACACAATACCATTCAGAGCCTTTACGAACCATATCGAGGCTCTTTGGTAAATGCCGACATACTCAGCCACCTGCTGTCGCCGGAAAATAAGACAATCGAACGCACGGCTCGACAGCAGATGGTGTCGATGTGCTATCCTGCCTACGCGGCAGACGACACGATACCGCTCCCGGCCGAAGGCGAGCTTGGCTGCGAAATAATATCAGCGATAGTGCGGGCCGACCTTATTGCCGAACGCGACTGCTACTGCCGTCCCGATTTCACTTTCATCGACAATGAATTGAAAATAGACCGTCCGGCATGGCGGATCGACAACGAGCTGGCTGTAAATTTCTATATGTCGATCGACCGCGTGGACCGCATCGACGGCACGAAGCTACGCTTCATCGACTTCAAGACAGGCAGCGAATCAACTTCGGCCAAACTGGCAGAACTGTTCGACGGGGCAAAGCACGAGAAAGACGGTATATTCCAGCTCCTTACCTACTGCGAAGCATATGCCGCCATGGTGGATTCGGCTCCCGACATCACGCCAATGCTACACCCTATGCGCGCACTCGCCCAAAAGCCTGAAATCACACCGATCGTTCTCGACGGGCTGCCGCTCGAAACATACAAGCAGGTAAGCGAGGCTTTCAGACCCATGCTCCACGCCATGATTAAAGAGATATTCGACCCAGAGGTACCTTTCACCCAGTGTGCCGACTCAAAACGCTGCAAGTTCTGTCCGTTCCTTACCTTGTGCGGGCGCGTAGTTCCCGAATTTTAGAGATATGGCCGGTATATATATCCACGTGCCTTTCTGCCGTGCCAAATGCGCCTATTGCGATTTCTACTCGATAGCACGCATAGATCTCGCCGACAGATATGTCGATGCCGTTTGCCGTGAGTTTGAAGCGCGCAGAGCGGAATTAGGCCGGGAAGAAATTTCCACCATATATTTCGGAGGTGGCACACCCTCGTCACTATCAGCAGAGCAATTACACCGCATATCCTCAGCCCTGCCACTTGGCAATGTTGCAGAACACACCATCGAAGTAAATCCTGAAGATGTGGACGAGCGCTCGGTCGAGGCGTGGATAGGAAGCGGCGTGAACCGCGTGAGCATGGGTGTGCAGTCGCTTGTCGACAGCGAGCTGCGCACAGCCCGGCGCCGTCACGATGCCTCGGCAGCAATTTCTGCAATAAGGACTCTCAAAAAAGCAGGCATATCAAATATCAGTTGCGACCTCATATACGGACTTCCGCTACAGACCGTCGACTCTTGGAAATACTCGGTCGACACTCTCCTTGCCGAAGACATTCCCCACCTGTCGGCATACTGCCTCAGCATAGAACCTCGCACCCTCTTCGGCTCGCTCCTGCGCAAAGGCGAGATACACGAAGCTTCGGAAGAAACCATAGTGCAGATGTACGAGTATCTGTGCCGCAGCAGCTTGGCTTGCGGTATGGAGCATTACGAAATATCAAATTTCGCAATGCCGGGAATGCGTTCACGCCATAATTCATCCTACTGGAACAGCACACCGTACCTCGGACTCGGCCCGGGCGCGCACAGCCTCGACAAAGACGGAACAAGACGCTACGTGCCGTCGGACATCAAAAGCTATATCGACAATCCCGAGCACGCAGCTCAAATCGACGAGGAAACGCCACGCGAACGAGTCAATGACATTATCTTCACGCGGTTGCGCACATCAGACGGCCTTGAGATGGACTCCGTTCCCAAAATATTCAGACCCGAAGTCGAACTCAATGTCAGGCTCGCCTTGCGCAAAGGGCTATTGCATCAGAGAGGAACGGCATTCTGCATACCGTCTGAAAAATTGCTTACGTCCGACGCCATAATCCGCGACATACTCATATCGGAGTGATGCGACGGCTCGGTCGGGTGTTCAGTATCAGCGGAACTGTTTCTACTGTCACATTGCTCGTGTCAAGACCGAGTGCTTCCTGATCGGAGATGCCGAGATAGCGTATTTTTTCGTACAAGGACATTATGAACCTGTCGCTGCCCGGGCACGAACTTGATGCCGAGAAGATACGGTGTATTACCGTGAAGCGGAAATCGCCCGGTATTCCGTGACGCCTGAGCGAAGGATATGTGCTCGTAAGGTCGAGGCGACCGGCCTCCACCAAATCCTCCACTATCTGCCTCAGGCACACGCTGAGCATAGGCTGCACCCTGAATCCCACCTTTATACCGACGCTGAACAAGGTTCCCGGCACAAGCTCGTCAACATTATAGCACAGCGTGTCCGGCTCGTCCACATACTCCATTCTCAGCAGCCAGTAATGGTCGGCTCGTTTGGGCTGTTTGTTTATTATAGAGTACAGCACCTTGCTCTCAACCATTTGCGGAGTGTCGGAATGGCTGATATATATAAGGTTGGCAGCATACTTGGGAATCTCGTGGTCGTTTTTTATGTCCGATATGATGTCGTAATACTCCGACGCCTTTTTATACTCAAAATATCTCTTTCTCAACCCGCTGGCCCGATACCATATCACCATCACCGAGCATACCAGACCCGCTATGAGCATCGTGAACCAGCCTCCGTGCATAAACTTTACCGCATTTGCGGCAAAGAATATACCCTCCACCGTTATAAAGAAGGCAAGAAAAAGGCCGGTTACATATCGGTTGAGGCCCTTATGGCGAAGATAGCAGCCCAAGAGTATGGTTGTCATAAGCATCGTCACTGTGATTGCGAGGCCGTATGCGGCTTCCATACGAGCCGACGTGCGGAACAGCAATACCGCCACCACACAACCAAGATAGAGAAACAGATTTATCGACGGCACATAAAGTTGCCCGCGAAGCGCCCCCGGATACTTGATTTTCAATCGAGGCCAAAAATTAAGGTTTATCGCCTCGCTGAATATTGTAAACGAACCGCTTATCAGCGCCTGACTCGCGATGATGGCCGCGCCTGTAGCCATTATTATGCCCGGAACAAGGAACCAATGCGGCATTATGCCATAAAACGGATTGACCGACGCCGACAACTCGCCTTGTCCTATTATCCACGCACCCTGCCCGAGATAGTTGAGGATAAGCATTATCTTGACATATATCCAGCTTACCGTTATGTTAAGCCGTCCGCAGTGTCCTAAATCGGAATAGAGGGCCTCGGCGCCCGTAGTACACAGAAAGACAGCACCAAGCACAAGGAACCAGCCCGGATAATCGACAAGCATCTTAACGGCGTACCACGGATTAAAGGACTTCATAATACCAGGAAAATCGCCTATGTTCAGCACACCGAGCACGCCAAGCATAAGAAACCACGCAAGCATAAAAGGCCCGAAACAGCGACCTATGGCGTCCGTGCCAAACCGCTGGACTACGAATATTATCGTGATTGTGACAAGAGTTATAGCAACCACGGGCGCCGAAGGATTGACGGCTCTCAGCCCCTCTATCGCCGATGTGACAGTCACGGCAGGAGTTATGATACCGTCTGCAATAAGCGCACTCGCCCCTATCGCTGCCACAACATAGAGCCATTTATGGCGCAGACGCCTCACAAGGGCGTAAAGGGCGAGTATGCCGCCCTCCCCTTTATTGTCGGCGCGGAGTGCTATAACCACGTATTTCAGCGTGGTCTGTAGCGTAAGAGTCCAGATTATACACGAAACAGCTCCGATTATATAGTCGGCATCATAAGTAGGATTGACATGGGTTATGGCCTTCATTACATACAGAGGCGAAGTACCTATGTCGCCGAACACTATGCCTATGGTAACAAGCAGTCCGAGCGCGGACAATCTATGAGATGTATGCGATTTAATACCGGTTGATTTCATAATTACATAATGTGATTGCAATTATAACAAACAGACATCATACCGTGTTCAAAGCCACCGCCTGTGCTTTCTGTAGAAGTAAAGCAGAGCCTTGATATGGCGCCGCGCACCCTGCGACAGCAATCTTCCCGAAGTAACGCGTTGATAATGATGCACTATCGAATATGAAGGCTCATAGACGACACGAAGCCCCAAGGCTCTCACAGCCATACAGAAATCAGCATCTTCAGGCCCGTAGAATATATTTTCGTCCAATCCGCCGATAGCCCTGTAAACATCTGCGGCGAACATCTGAGCCGCCCCTATAACATAGAACGGCTCCATAGCCTCTTTCGGTATTTTAGAAGCGACTGAGCTGCGGCGTTTGCCACGCACCACATTCCATATCTTGCTCATAATGCCGGGATACGGCCTGAAACTGGACTGGACATCTCCCCTTCCGCTCACAAGGCGCGGAGCAACAAGCCCGATACCGTCATCGGACTCGAGCACGGCCGCCAAGCCGAGAATAGTGGCGCAATCCGCCTCGGTATCATTGTCGAGTATCATAAGATAGCGGCCACAAGCCTGCCTCAGACCGACATTCCTGCCTGCCGCAACACCAAGGTTCCGTTCTTGCCGCAGTACACGCACCGCCGGAAAAGCCTCGTTGACAGCCTCGCACGTGCCGTCATCGGAGCCGTTGTCAACGAGTATCGTTTCGCAATCCTCGCGCCATATAAAATCTTCAAGAGAAGACAGGCAGGCCAGCGTGAGAGCGCGCTGGTTGAAAGTGAGAATCACGAGCGATACCCGTATCATCCGAAAAGTTTTATCCTGAGCGCCTTAATGGCATGGCGCAGCTCCGACAGGCTTCGGAAACGGCCAAGCTGCCTTATAACGAAGCCAAACGACAGAAAATACCGCAAATTATTGCGGAAAAGGAGCTTTTCCATCTCGGTAGAGCTAAGGTGAGGCAGATTCAGTATCGATTCCCGCTGCACATCGGTCGGCACGTAGTCGTCTGTCGCCAACCAACCATTTTCCTTGCATATGGCATACCATTCGGTACCCGGAAACGGCGACACGATATTGAACATCACCGGCCCTACTCCGAGGCGCTTGACCTCGCGCAAGGTATGAAGAACCGTTTCGCGCGTTTCAAGCGGGCTTGAGCCTATAAGTACGTTCAGCTTCACCGGCACGCCGTATTTCTTAAGCAATTCCACAGCCTTGTAAATATCGGCGGCCGTTTCACCTTTCTTTATATACCGCAGAATGTCGTCATTGAACGATTCCACACCTATATCCACATAGCCGCAACCACTTTCGCCAAGCATGCGCGCTATAGGCTCGGTAATGGCGTCTGCACGAGCCTGACAGCCCCATACCATATTATAGCGCTTCATAATGGCGCATATGGCGGCCGTGCGGTCTTCGTTCCATATGAAGTTATCGTCCATAAAGCCTATGGCCTTGTAGCCCTCTGCCGACAGCGCGGCAACCTCGGCCTCGACACTCGCCGGAGAGCGGAAGCCAATCACAGGCTTGCGCCCCGACACAGCCCGCGACTCTATCTCGCGGGCAAAAGTGAGCGACGACGGCACACAGAATATGCAATGGTGCGGACAATTGCGCGATGTCACCATAGTGGTATACGGCGAACGCACAAGTTTCGGATTACGGTACACGGCACCGCCGAGCAGATGGCGCGCGGGGAATGGCAGCGAGTCAAGGTCGCGAATGAGCGGCCTCGACAGATTGTTGTGCACACCCTCGGCATCGCGCCAAGACAATCCTCGCACAGCATCGACAGGTGTTCCCGACGACAGATTTCCGACAAGCTCGGCCACGGTTTCCTCCGGCTCGCCGCGAACCACATACACGTCGCAGTCCGGCAGGCAGCGTTCCACAAAATGCGTCGGCCCGGGACCCATCAATACCACCTTGACGGCACCTCGGCGTTTTCGTATAATCTTTATTGCCTCCAAATCAGTTTCTATCGACAGATTGACAGTCCACATCAGGTATATGTCCGAGTCATCGTTCCCGATAAAATCTTCAAAAGCCTCGCGATTCTCGCCGGAGTACACAAAATCGCGGTATTTTACCTCGTATTTATCTGCCTTCTCCAATACGGCTGCAACTGTAAGCTCATAAATATTGGGGGCAAGATATACCACACGCGTACAGCCGGCAGTTCGCTCAGCCGCCTGCTTGTGGTCGAAACACGGAGGTACTATAAACGTGAGTTTCATCTATAAAGTAACGAATATGCCATACATTTATTGCAGCATCGGCACATATACCAATCAAAAATCCGACCACTTACGAAATTACATCAAAGGCAGGCTTTTTTATGTTATTTACGAACGGACCAACGTATCCGCTCTATCACGGACATATTTTATGGCGCCTGATTTGTAAAGCAAACGGATATCTTTTGTTGCATTGCGACCCATAAATATGACTATTCTTTGTTTTTTCTTCATTACAATCTGCATTACGGAGAATAATGGTTAACTTTGCAGTACAAACCATGAATTCATGCATCGGATAATATTAATTTTCGCCTTGCTCGTTATGGCCTGCGCGCCCGTCGCCAGCGCCGAAATAAAATTTCGCACAATAAGCACTACCGACGGCTTATCGAACAACCACGTCAACGCTGTTTTCCGCGATTCAAAAGGATTTATGTGGTTTGGCACAGCTTCTGGCCTTAACCGCTACGACGGATACTCATTCAAAGTATTTCATCGCGAGAATGCTGATTCCACCTGCCTGCACGACAATTACATTCAGGAAATACAGGAAGACAAAGATGGCAATCTTTGGATTTTGGCCGGAGATGAATACACGATATACAATCCTGAGCTGGAAGCATTCAAGCGCTTCACTATATCAAAGGCTAACGCCGAAGGACTTCCTGAATGTCCCAATATTATCAGAATTGATGGCAATGATTTTTGGTACGCCGTAAGAAACCAGGGGCTATACCGCCGTTCTCAGGACAACAAGACCAGGCATATTCTCCAACTGCCCACGGAAGCTGCCGGAATCACCGACATATCGGCTGCAGGCGAGCACGGAATAGCTCTCGCCACGAGCGACGACGGCGTTATGTACATAATCGACTATCTGTCGAACAAGTTGCGCGATTCTGTCCGCATTCCGAATGCAGGAAATGTTCTCACCGACTACTCCATATTTATCGACAGCAACGCATGTGCATGGATATACAGCATATGGGGCGCCGACTGCTACGACATCACACAGAAACAATGGCGTAAGGCACCTGTAAAATTCAAAAATATGCCGATCCGCTCTATAAGCGAGGACGGTGAAGGCAATATATGGATAGGATACGATAACAACGGCGTGGAGGTAATATCGCCCGACGGTAGCAGCAAACTGTTCACCCATATGCCTCTCGACAAATTCTCGCTTGGCAACAACTCGGTAAAAACCATATTCCACGACAAAGACAATGGAATGTGGGTGGGAACGTATAAACGCGGTGTATCCTTATACTGCCCCAACGAATATAAATTCTCTTCAAGGATAATCAGCGACATCAACTGCATATATCCGTGCGTTGACGACCCTGAATCAGTATGGCTCGGAACTGACCGCGACGGGCTTCTGCGGTACAACCTTGCCACAGGTGAAAAGAGAAATATCGACAAACACAGCGGAACAATCGAGAACGCCATAGTCTGCATCACCCCCGATGACAAAGGAGGCTTGTATGTAGGCACATACAACGGAGGTCTGAAATATTACAAAGGCAATAGCGTGAAGCACATACGCACTTCCGACGGACTCGCCTCGGCCAACGTGTGGGCCATGCTGCATAATGACGACGGAACGCTATGGCTTGGCACCCTCGGAGGCGGCTTGCAGCTATACAACCCGACCGACGGTTCGTTCAGGACGTTCAATAATAAAAATACAGATCTTCCGTCGAATTACATCAGCACCTTGTCCCGTGGGCCGCAAAACACCGTATACATCGGAACCACAAACGGGCTATACACCCTCAATACAAACGATTATTCGATACGGCCCACCACGCGGAATAACTCAAATCTCGGAATAGGCAACAAGAACATAAACCAGTGTCTGACCGACAGCCGAGGACTGCTGTGGGCTGCAACTCGCGAGGGACTCAACGTTTACGACCTGCAAGCCGACACCATCTACGAGGTACCGCTCAACAACGATTATTCCCGAATGTTTATCCTCGGCCTTGCCGAAGGTGCCGGGGAGAAGATATGGGTTACGGCCGGCGGCGAGCTGTACAATGTGACCGTGAACTACAACACCGACAAATCCATATACGAATTCAAGTCGGTATGCTTCGACGAAAACGACGGCCTGCATACTGGAACATTCAACCAGCGTTCGATGTGCAAACTGCCGTCCGGCACAATACTCGCCGGAGGGATGAACGGCATAGCCATAATCGAGCCTAAGAAAATATCGTATGACGAACCGGCCACAAGCATAATATTCACCGACTTATACCTGAACAACACCAAAATCGACATCGGCAAGAAGTACAATGGCAACGTTGTGCTTCCCAAAGCCCTTAATTCAGTCGACAAGATAGTGCTTGAATCGTATCAAAACGACTTTTCCATATATTTTGCCTCCGGCATATACAGCAACTCCGCACTGACAAGATACCAGTACCGACTCAACGGCTACGACAGCCGCTGGATGCCGTGTCCGGAAGGAATGCACCATGTGGCATACACCAACCTCTCGTCCGGGCGCTACACTCTCCAGATAAGAGCCGTGAACGCCGACGGAGTACCGTACGGCGTAACACGGGAAATAGGCATAACCATCAAATCGCCATGGTGGGCAACGTGGTGGGCAAAAACAATCTATGCCCTGTTCACAGCATTTTCGTTCATAGCGCTCATATTATACATCAAAAAGCGCGAGCAGCAGAAATTCCACTTAAAACAGCAGGAGGACAAGGCTAAAAAAGAATACGAGCTGAATCAGCTGAAATTCAGATTCTTCACCAACATAAGCCACGAGCTGCGCACTCCCCTCACCCTGATATTATCGCCGGTCGATTCCATGCTCAAAGAGTGCAGCACCGAAAAAGACCTGCGGCGTCTTTCAACCATCAAGACCAATGCCACGCGGCTTCTTTATCTTGTAAACCAGCTCCTTGACTTCCGCAAGAACGAAATAGCGGGTCTTAATCTGCACTTGTCGTCGGGCGACATGGTTTCGACGCTGCGCCAAATATGCCAGCAATTCGGCGATGTGTCGGAACGTCGCAACATCGACATATACTTCGAGCCTCAGGTAGAACGCCTCGATATGTCGTTCGACAACGACAAAATTACCAAAACTGTAATGAACCTACTGTCTAACGCGGTAAAATACACCCCAGAAGGAGGCAAGATAACGGTATCTCTGAAATACACAGGCGACAAGGTGCTCATATCCGTTGCCGACACAGGCAAGGGAATATCCGCCAATGACAAGGAACACATATTTGAGCGTTTCTACCGTACTTCCGACAAATCAGACACCACCACCGGCACGGGCATAGGACTAAGCCTCGTGGCCGAATATGTGAAACTGCACGACGGCACGGTTGAAGTCAGCGACAACACACCTTGCGGAAGCGTGTTCACCATAATACTGCCCTACAGGAACGACCCCGGCGAACAAACCGCGCCACACCGCGACGAAGCCGCAGACAACCCGGAATCCGCACTTCCCGATGCAGAATCCACCGACAACTGCCGTCCCAAGATACTATTTGTAGACGACAACAGCGACCTCACCCGCTTCCTCAAAGACGAATTTGAAAACGACTTTGACGTAAGCTGCGCCGCCGACGGCGTGGAGGCACTCGCGGCGACTGAAAAGGAATCTTTCGACGTGATAGTAAGCGACCTTATGATGCCAAATATGGACGGAATACAGCTATGCCGCCACATAAAGGCCAATCCGGCCACTGTCGACATTCCGTTCGTGATGCTTACGGCCAAACACGACGTGGACTCTGTGATAGAAGGACTAACCCTCGGCGCAGACGAGTATATAACCAAACCGTTCAACAACGCCGTGCTCGCCATAAAGATAAAACGCCTCACGGCACTTAAACAGCGCGGCATGCGGCGCACCCTCATCGAGCCATCTCCGAGCGAAATAAAAATCACCTCGCTCGACGAACAGCTGGTTGAAAAAGCGGTAAAATACGTCGAGGACAATATGCAGCGCAGCGACCTGACCGTTGAAGAACTCAGCCGAGGCCTCGGCATGAGCCGCGTACACCTCTATAAAAAGCTGCTTGCGCTCACCGGCAAGACCCCGGTGGAGTTCATACGGGTGATGCGCCTCAAGAGAGCTGCCCAGTACCTACGCGAAAGCCAGCTCACCGTTGCAGAAATCGCCTATAAATTAGGCTTCAACAATCCTAAGTACTTCAGCAAGTACTTCAAAGAGGAATTCGGCATATCGCCGTCGGAATACCAGTCGCGCGAGGGAGTATAACATTTTATACCCCCCTATGAAACATGGGTGCCGGGGCGTTAACGCTCCGGCACCGCTGTATAAAACATTTCAAGTGGCTTATTTATAGATTGCTTCATAACTTTGCAATGCAATCCAAACCTAAATCCACCAATGAGAATCAGAACCATAAGCACAGTCCTGCTCGGAACCGTATTTACGGCGGCAGGCGCGTTCGAGGCAGTGCCCGACGGCATATCGGTAGCGACACCCGGCGGAAGCGTGCGACTCAAGGTCGTAGGCGATAAAATAATAAGGGTATCGGCAAGCCCGGAAAAATCATTCCCTGCCGACTCAAGCCTGATAGTAATTCCGCAAGAATCGAAACCACGTTACAAAACAGGCGAAAAAGGCCGATATGTCTGGGTGGAAACCTCTGCCGTAAAAGCCACTGTCGACAAAAAGACCGGCGAGGTAACCTTCTTCGATAACAAAGGCAAGAAAATACTTCAGGAGGCCGAAAGGACGTTCAAGCCTATAACGGTAGAGAACACCGACGCGTACACCGTAAGCCAGAGATTCCGCTCGCTCGATGACAACGAGGGCATCTACGGACTCGGACAGCATCAAAGCAACGAGTTCAACTACAAAGGCAAAAACGAAGAGCTTTTCCAATACAACACCAAAGTATCGGTGCCTTTCGTTGTTTCCACCGGCGGCTACGGCATTCTTTGGGACAGCTACTCGCTGTGCCGCTGGGGTAATCCCGAAGACTACAGCCAGCTCGGCGACATCTTCAAGCTATACGATAAAAACGGCAAGGCCGGCAATCTCACAGGCACATACATAGCAGCTGACGGCAAAACAATAGTGCGCGAAGAACCCAAAATATACTTTGAGCACCTTATTCGCGGCGACCTCGGCCACGTGGTGAACCTTCCGCGCGATTTCAACTACGCCGGAGCCAAGGTAAGCTACGAAGGCGAGTTGGAGCCGTCTGTAAGCGGAGAATACAATTTTATTATGTACTACTCCGGCTACCAGACAATCTATATCGACAACAAGAAAGTGGTAGACCGCCGCTGGCGCACAGCGTGGAATCCGAACAGCTACAAATTCTCCGTGAAACTTGAGAAAGGAAAGCGTGTCCCTGTCAAAATCGAATGGGAACCGAACGGTGGCGTGGCATACTGCGGACTGCGCGCATACAAGCCTGTCGATGATTCGACCCGCAAGCAAATGTCGTGGTGGGGCGAAATGCAGGATATGGTCGACTATTATTTCGTATACGGCACCGACATGGACGACGTGATAAGCGGGTACCGCACCCTCACAGGCAAATCCCAAATCATGCCCAAATGGGCCATGGGTTACTGGCAAAGCCGAGAAAAGTACAACACACAGGAAGAAGTGCTGTCTACTATCACCGAATTTCGCAAACGCAACATACCTATCGACAACATCGTAATCGACTGGCTCCACTGGAAACAGGACTCTTGGGGCAGCCACGAGTTCGACCCCGAACGCTTCCCCAACCCCAAGGCGATGGTAGATTCTATCCACTCGCTCAACGGACGCGTGATGGTGTCGGTATGGCCGAAATTCTACGCATCAACAGAGCATTACAAGGAATTTGACCGCAACGGCTGGATGTATCAGGGCGCTATCCGCGATGACATTCACGACTGGGTGGGCCTGGGATATCTCGGCTCGTTCTACGATGCATACCACCCCGAAGCCCGCAAGCTCTTCTGGTCGCAGATGAACGACCACTATATGCCTCTGGGTATCGACGCATGGTGGATGGACGCCAGCGAACCCAACATACGCGACTGCACAGACCTGCAATATCGCAAAGACCTCACAACGCCCACAGCGCTCGGTCCTTCTGCCAAATATTTCAACGCTTACGCGCTAATGAATGCAGAGGCAATCTACAACGGACAGCGCGGCGTAGACCCCGACAAACGAGTGTTCCTCCTCACCCGCTCCGGCTTCGCAGGCCTGCAGCGCTACTCTACCGCCACATGGAGCGGCGACATAGCCACACGATGGGAAGATATGGAATCGCAGATTTCTGCCGGCCTGAACTTCGCTATGAGCGGCATTCCCTACTGGACCATGGATATCGGAGGCTTCTGCGTGGAAGACCGCTACGTGGCCGCCCAGACACTCTTCAACGAAAAAGGAATCGAAAACGATGACCTCAAGGAATGGCGCGAGCTGAACACACGCTGGTACCAGTTCGGATGCTTCGCCCCGCTTTTCCGCGCACACGGCCAGTGGCCTTTCCGCGAAGTGTTCAACATCGCGCCCGAGTCACACCCTGCTTACAAGTCGATTGTGGCATACACAAAGCTGCGCTACAACCTTATGCCGTATATCTACTCTCTCGCCGGCATGACACACTTCGATGATTATACCATAATGCGCCCGATGGTAATGGACTTTACCTCCGACACCTACAGCCGCGACATCAAGGATCAGTATATGTTCGGTCCGGCTATCCTCGTGGCTCCCGTGTGCGAGTACGGCGCTCGCTCTCGCTCGGTCTACCTGCCCGAAGGCGAACAATGGTACGACTTCTATACCGGAACTCCCGTGGCTGCAGGCAAGAACGTGACAGTCGACGCTCCCTACGAGCGCATGCCTCTGTTCGTGCGCGGCGGCTCGATAGTGCCTTTCGGCGGCGACATACAGTCGACAGCAGAAGAGTCGAAAGAGCCTCTCACACTCTATGTGTACGCAGGCCGCGACGGCAGTTTCTCGCTGTACGAAGACGAAGGCACGAACTACAATTATGAAAAGGGCCTTTGCAGCCACATACAGCTGAGCTACGACGACTCCAAGTCGGTACTTACCATATCGGACCGCAAGGGCGAGTTCCCCGGTATGAAAAACGAGCGCACGCTCAAAATTGTGAAAATCGACGGCAAACAGTCGCAGCCCAAGGCAAAGACCGTTCACTATGCCGGCAAAGAACTTAGCATCAACATCTGATAAATGATTCGCAGATTAATATTGGTTATGTTGCTCGGAGCATTCTGTGGCCTGTTACAGGCCCGGAATGCTCACCAGAGCAATTTTAACGACGGCTGGCTCTTCGCCCTCGGCGACAACGAGTCGGCCTCCAAAACTTCGTATGACGACTCTTCGTGGAGGCGTCTTCAACTGCCCCACGACTGGGCCATAGAAGGTGATTTCGACAAAAACAACCCGTCCGGCACAGGCGGCGGCGCACTTCCCGGAGGCATAGGCTGGTACCGCAAGCATTTCGCTGTCGATTTGCATAATCCGGCCGACCGCGTATACATCGATTTCGACGGAGTGTATATGAACGCTTCCGTATATGTCAACGGCCACCTCCTTGGCACACGTCCTTATGGCTACGTTTCATTTTCCTACGACATAACGCCATACCTCAATGCCGGCGGCGACAACGTGATAGCCGTAAAGGTGGATAACTCCGAGCAACCAAACTCACGCTGGTATTCGGGCTGCGGCATATACCGCAATGTATGGCTTCGCCATCTCGGCCCGGTGCACGTACCTCTATGGGGGCAATATGTAACAGCCAATAAGGGCAAACGACCGGCAATGGTTCCTGCCGAAAATGGCGACAACTGGTGGAATGTCGAAGTAAACACCACTGTGGAAAACACTTCCGACAAGCCCCGCAACATAAAGCTCATATCAGCCATTTATCCTAAAAACGACTTATCGAAATCAAGAGGAGCCAACGCGAGCCGACTGATAGAGCTTGCCCCGGGAGCCTCGCATACGTTCAAGCAGACCATCTCTGTCCAAAACCCGCGATTATGGGATATCCGCGACCCGCAGCTGTACAGAGTGCAAAGCCGCATACTTGATTTCGACACCAAAGAAAGTATAGACACCGTATACTCGACTTTCGGATTCCGCACAGTGGAATTTGACCACGAAAACGGATTTTTCCTCAACGGCCGGAATATGAAAATCAACGGTGTGTGCCTCCACCATGATGCCGGGGCACTCGGCGCGGTAGTCAACCGCCGTGCCATAGAGCGCCAGCTTATGATAATGAAAGAAATGGGCGCCAACGCCATTCGCAGCTCCCACAACCACCCCGCGCCCGAACTGCTCGAACTTTGCGACAGCCTCGGCCTGATGGTTATGGACGAAGCTTTCGACATGTGGCGCAAAAAGAAAACGGCACACGACTATTCGCGCTATTTCAACGAATGGCACGAACGCGACCTCGCCGACCTCGTGGTGCGCGACCGCAACCACCCATCAATCATTATGTGGAGCATAGGCAACGAAGTGCTGGAGCAGTGGAGCCACGCCGATGCCGACACCCTCAGCCTCGAACAAGCCAACCTGCTGCTTAATTTCGGCCATAGCGCCGACATGCTCGCGGCAGAAGGCGAAATGTCGGTCAATTCATTGCTAACCATCAAACTCGCTAACGCCGTAAGGGAGCTCGACCCCACCCGGCCTGTCACATCGGGGTGCAACGAACCCAATCCGGGCAACCACCTCTTCCGTTCGGGAGCACTCGACATAATAGGGTTCAACTACCACGACGACTGGTTCAAAGACGTGCCCAAGAACTTCCCCGGCAAACCGTTCGTAATCACAGAAAGCGTTTCCGCCCTTATGACGAGAGGATATTACCGCATGCCGTCGGACAGCATATACCTATGGCCTGAACGCTGGGACAAGCCTTTCTTTGACGATTCATTTTCGTGTTCGTCGTACGACAACTGCCACGCTCCGTGGGGCAATACCCACGAAGGCACTATGCGCCATGTTGAAAACAACAAATTCATAATGGGGCAGTTTGTATGGACCGGCTTCGACTATCTTGGCGAGCCCACTCCATTCGGCTGGCCTGCACGCAGCTCCTACTTCGGCATCGTTGACCTTGCAGGTTTCCCCAAAGACGTGTACTATATGTACCAGAGCCGCTGGCGTCCCGAAAAGACAGTGCTTCACCTTTTCCCGCACTGGAACTGGCAGGAAGGCAGCGAGGTCGACCTCTGGGCATACTACAATAATGCCGACGAAGTGGAGCTTTTTGTCAACGGAAAGTCCCAAGGAGTGCGCCGGCCTGACTCGGCATCGTACCACGCCTCGTGGCGTGTGACCTACACGCCGGGCAAAGTAGAGGCCGTAAGCCGTAAAAACGGCAAGGAAGTGGCAAGAACAGAAATACGCACTGCCTCCGAGCCGTACCGCGTAAGACTCACAGCCGACCGCACCGTAATATCACCCGACGGCAAGGACCTGTGCTATCTCACAGCAGAAATAGTCGACAAGGACGGCAACCTCTGCCCTACCGCCGACAACGAGATAGTATTCGAAGTAAAAGGTGCCGGCAAGAATGTTGGAGTCGATAACGGCTCTCCCATATCCTTGGAACGCTTCAAGAGCGACAAGCGTCGGGCTTTCAACGGCAAAGCGCTCCTGATAGTGCAAAGCAACGGCGAAAAAGGCAAAATAAACATATTGGCAAAATCCGCAAACCTAAAATCCGCAAACGAAACTATTAACGCCAAATTATGAATCGATCAGTAATAACATCAATGGCTCTTGCAGCCATATCTTTCGGTGCTATTGCCAAAACCCCGGTGTACCTCGACAGGACAGCACCGATAGAGGCACGCGTCGAAGACGCCCTTTCGAGAATGACGCTTGAAGAGAAGGTGCGTCTGTGCCACGCGCAGGCCAAATTCTCAAGCCACGGTGTGCCACGGCTCGGAATCCCTGAAATATGGATGAGCGACGGCCCCCACGGTGTGAGAGGCGAAGTGAACTGGAACGACTGGGGCTATGCCCGCTGGACCAACGACTCCGTGACCGCTTTCCCCGCCCTTACGGCACTCGCGGCCACGTGGAACCCGGAAATGTCGGCCATATATGGCAAAAACGTGGGCGAAGAAGCTCGTTTCCGCGAAAAAGACGTGCTGCTCGGCCCCGGCGTGAACATATACCGCACCCCTCTCAACGGACGTAACTTTGAATATATGGGAGAAGACCCCTATCTCGCCGGAGAAATGGTGGTACCATATATCAAAGAGCTACAGAAGAACGGCGTGGCTGCCTGTGTGAAGCACTTCGCGCTCAACAATCAGGAGAAATGGCGCAGCAGCGTGGACGTATCCCTGTCTGACCGCGCTCTTTACGAAATATACCTGCCTGCTTTCAAGAAAGCCGTGGTAGACGGTGGCGCATGGTCAATCATGGGAGCCTACAACCGCATATGGGGCCAGCACTGCTGCCATAACGAGCGACTCCTCACCGACATTCTCCGCGACGAATGGGGATTTGACGGCTGCGTTATCACCGACTGGGGCGGCGCTCACGACACCCGCGAGGCAGCCCTCAACGGTCTTGACATCGAGATGGGTTCCTATACCAACGGACTCACAAGCGAGAGCGAATTTACTTTCGACGATTACTTCCTTGCCCGTCCCTACCTCGCCATGATACAGAAAGGCGAAGTTTCGGACTCGACAGTGAATGCCAAGGCCCGCAACGTGCTGCGTCTGATTTTCCGCACAGCCATGGACACCGAGAAACCCTTCGGCTCGCTCGCCTCAAAGGAACACTACGATGCCGCCAAACAAATAGGCGACGAATCGATAGTGCTGCTTAAGAACAACGGCATACTGCCTCTCGACCCCGCCAAGCATAAAAACATACTCGTGGTAGGTGAAAACGCCACCCGCATGCTCAATCAAGGCGGAGGCTCGTCGGAACTCAAGGCCAAGGACATATATTCGCCGCTCGACGCACTCCGCAAGACATTTGGCAAGGGCGTGCGCTACGCAGCCGGATACAAGACCGGACGTTCGCTTTACGAAAGCGAGGAAATCATACCGCAGCCCATTCTCGACTCTCTGCGCCGCGAAGCTGTAGAAATGGCGAAAACCGCCGATGTAGTGATATATATAGGAGGTTTGAATAAAAACGGATTCCAAGACTGCGAATCCAGCGACCGCCGCGAATACAACCTGCCGTGGGGCCAGGACCGCATAATCGAAGAACTCGTGGCAGCCAATCCCAATCTCGTCGTTGCCAATATATCGGGCAACGCGTATGCTATGCCGTGGCTCGACAAGGTACCTGCAGTGATACAGAGCTGGTATCTTGGCACGATGATAGGCCCGTCGATGGCCGACGTGATTTCCGGCAAGGTAAATCCTTCGGGCAAGCTTCCTTTCTCATTCCCGAAGCGCATAGAAGATAACGGCGCGCATTCTTTCGGTGAAATATGCTACCCGGGCGTGGAGGACGCCTCAAAAGGTCCTCGCCAGGAATATCTCGATGATATTTTCGTAGGCTACCGCTGGCACGACACCAAAAAGATTCCGGCCCTGTTCCCCTTCGGCCACGGCCTTAGCTACACCAAGTTCAACTACGGAAAACCGACCGCGTCTGCAAAACAGATTAAAGACGGCGAAACCCTCACTATCGAGATACCCATAACCAACACAGGCGACAAAGAAGGCAAAGAGATTGTGCAGCTCTACATCTCGGACGAGAAGTCCTCGCTCCCCCGCCCCGTAAAAGAACTGAAGGGCTTCAAAAAACTGACTTTGGCTCCGGGCCAGACCCAAAACGCATCGTTCACAGTAACTGTCGACGACCTTAAATTCTTCGATGACAAAGCTCACGAATGGGTGGCAGAACCGGGCAAGTTCAAAGTACTCATAGGCGCTTCTTCCACCGATATCAAAGCCACAGTGCCTTTCTCTTACTCCAAGTAAGATAATATTCACTTAACAAAAAGCCGCGCCGGAAATCCCCGACGCGGCTTCGCTATTTATATAGATTAGTGATTATTTGCGGGCAAGTATAAGAGCGGACACAGGTTCTACCACGACCGAGCCGCCCTTGGACGTTCCGAGTCCGGCAGCCTTTATCTCGCCATTGCGGGCAATAACCGTCCATTCTCCTTTGGGGACTTTGGCCACAAAGGGAGCGTCCGAGCCGTTGAATACTAACTTTATCTCGCGCCATTCGTCGCCATTGGCGTGGTTACGTATAGAATAGGATACAACGTTGGGGCTTTGAATTTTGTCGAACACAATGTTCCTGGCTATGTCTTCCGTGGAAGTCATTCTGAACGCGGGGTGCGCACGCCTGAGAGCTATAAGCTCGCGGTAATAGTCGAACTGGGCAGCGTTCTTGTTCTTAAGCGTCCAGTCGATAGCATTCACGGAATCGGGCGATTTGTACGAATTGTGCACGCCTTTCTTATCGCGGAACAGTTCTTCGCCGGCAAACATAAACGGCGTGCCCTGAGAGGTGAACACTATGGTCTGCGCAAGCCTTGCAGCACGCTGCCGTTGCGCTTCCGTAGCCTCGGGCATAGAGGCCGCCAGCTTGTCGGTAAGCGTGAGGTCGTCGTGGCACGACACATAGTTTATAATCTGTGTGGGAGCCGACGCATAAGGGAATTTGGAGTTATTCCCCTTGCCATAGTCCACCTGCGGGTGCTTGGTAGAAGCCACAATGCCGATCTTGACCGTTTCCTCGCTGCCGGGCTTGCCGGTAGCAAAGCCACGGTCGGCGGCATTACTGTAATGCCCTTTCACAGCATCGCGTATATCATCGGAAAATACTGCCACACCTCTCATCTTGCCCACATTCTCCTTGAGCGCACGCTGCTCTGCGGGCAGAGGCGAGTCACCGGCAGTCCAGCCTTCTCCATATACAAATATGGAGGGATTTATTTTCTTCAGCTCGACAGCTACCTTGTTCATCGTTTCCATGTCGTGAATGGCCATCAAATCGAATCTGAAACCGTCGATATGGTATTCATCCGCCCAATACTTCACCGAGTTGATTATGAAGTTGCGCATCTGCTCGCGCTCGGAGGCAGTTTCGTTACCGCAACCGGACGCATCGCTATAGCTGCCGTCGGCACGGTGACGGTAATAGTAGCCGGGAGCAGTAAGCGAAAAGTTGGACTCGTCGTTATTGGCAGTGTGGTTGTATACAACGTCCATCACCACGCCGATACCGGCATCGTGGAGCGCCTTTACCATCTGCTTCATTTCCAGTACGCGCGTAGCAGGATTTGCCGGGTCGGTAGAATAGGAGCCTTCGGGAGCATTGTAGTTGAACGGGTCGTAGCCCCAGTTATATTGGTTTGAAGGCAGATTGGACTCGTCGACCGAATTATAGTCATACGACGGCAGGATATGCACATGGGTTATGCCAAGTTCTTTGAGATGGTCTATGCCTGTCTTGTCACCGAGGACAGAGCGTGTCTGGGGCTCGGTAAGGGCAAGGAATTTTCCTTTATGCACTATTCCCGAGGAAGGATGCATACTGAAATCGCGGTGGTGCATTTCGTAAATCACCGCGTCGGTTATAGATTTCAGCTCCGGTCCGCGGTCCAAGTCCCAGCCGGCAGGATTGGTACGGGCAAAGTCTATTATGGCTGCACGCTCTCCGTTCGTGCCCACGGCTTTGGCCCACACGCCCGGGGTTTCTGCAAGCTGCTTGCCGCCAACTGTGACACGGAATGTATAAAATTTGCCATATAGCTGCTCGGGAACAGATGCGCGCCAAGTGCCTCCGTCGGCACGGTGCATCACAAGCGAATCGACCGCCGGGGTATTGCGCCCCGAGTCATAGATTAATACTTCGGCAGCATCTGCTTTGGGCGACCACAAAGTGAAATGTGTGCCCGTGCCGTCAACAAGAAGCTCGAGGTCGGAGCCGTCGTAAGCCGGCCACGACGAATACTGACTATCGTCCATAGCAAGGACTGTCTGAGAACCGGCCACAGCAACCACGGCGGCCAGCGCAGGGGATAAGAAACTCTTGACGTTCATCAATGGTATCGTACTTGAATCTAAAATATATAAAAAGTAAGTATCTTCCAACAAACTATCTAACCACCACCCGCTTGGCCACAGCAGCCGCACGGACAATATAGTAACCGGCCGACAACTCTATAACTACCGACTCGCCTGCGGCGACCGTGCATTGAGCTGCAAGCACCCCGGTTATGGCAAACACCCTTACCTCTATCTCATCATTGCCGGGGTTCTTCACCTCGACGCCTTGACGCGACACCAAAATTTCGGGTTCTTGCACAATTTCGGATTGCTCGGATTTTTCAGAATCCCGCACTGCGAAAGCTCCGGCGGCATAAGGCACCGACAGCATCACAAACAGCACAAGGACAGCAAGCAATCGTTTCATTCGGTTAAATAGTTGTAATATTCACAAAGGTACAAAATAGACTTCGCAAATCAAAGTCGGCATATGCCTTTTTAAACAATTTTAAGTCACGCTTATGCCATGCAGACCCGCCTAACTCCGCTGAGAGCCCTCTGAAAACAGTCGAAAATACATTTTAATGCTTTTGTGGTTAAAAATAATAAAATCAGTCGTTAAAATTTTAATTTTAGTATGCTTATTATTATATTTGCAACCGAAACAGAAATCACAACCAAGAATCACATAAATAACACAATAAAACACATGTCACGCCAGTTTTTCGACAATCTCGACCTTACGATTCTTCACGCTCTTACATCGAACGCCCGTACCCCCTATCTTGAAATAGCCCGCGAATATGGAGTTTCGGGTGCAGCCGTGCACCAGCGCGTGCAACGCTTGTTGGCCAACAAAGTAATCACAGGCTCAGAGTGCCTCGTGGATCCCGAAACCGTAGGGCTTAATGTTATCGCGTACCTTGGCATATGCCTGCAACCGGACACCGATGTGGATTCCGTGGTTGAAGCATTGCAGACAATACCCGAAGTTACAGAGTGCCACGTGGTTGGCGGACGCTATGACATGATGGTCAAGCTGTATGCCCGCGACAACAAGCATCTTTACGACCTTATAAAGAACCGTGTGCGCACACTGCCTGTGACCTCGACCGAAACTATGATGTCGTTCTCGCAGGTACTTCGCCGCCCCATACCCATCTCCAACGAATAATCCGCACGGCCGGCAATTCAACAAATTAATGCCGGTTTTTATTCTATACCCACAATTTTGATTATCTTTGCACACGGGAAGCCGACACACAGCGGCGCTAAAAAGCAGCGCCCTGTCCCGCTCGGCTTCCCGCTATATTGAATATCAATTATTTATATCATATTACCATGGATATTTCCCATATCGAACACATCGGCATCGCGGTACCCTCCCTCGACGAAGCCATTCCTTTCTACGAAAACATTCTCGGTCTTAAATGCTTCGCAATAGAAGAAGTGGCAGACCAGAAAGTGCGCACAGCCTTCTTCCAAGTCGGCCAGACCAAAATCGAACTTCTCGAAGGCACAGCTGAAGACAGCGCCATCTCCAAATTCATTGCCAACAACGGCGGTCGCGGCGGCATACAGCACGTGGCATTCGCAGTAGCCGACGGCGTTGCCAACGCCTTGGCCGAAGCAGAAGAAAAGGGCTGCCGCCTGATTGACAAGGCACCCCGCAAAGGCGCAGAAGGCCTCAACATCGCCTTCCTCCACCCGAAATCCACTGTGGGCACCCTTGTGGAACTCTGCGAAGACCCCAAAAAGAACTAAGGCTCACAAATATCTATATATCAAACCACTATGAGCAGCCAACTCGAAAAAGTAAAAGAACTCATCGAGCTTCGCACAGAAGCTCGCCTCGGCGGCGGCGAAAAAGCCATCGAAAAACAGCACGAACGCGGCAAATACACTGCCCGCGAACGCATTGCACAGCTCCTCGACGAAGGCTCGTTTGAAGAGCTCGATATGTTCGTGCGCCACCGTTGCACCAACTTCGGACAAGAAAAGAAATCATATCTCGGCGACGGCGTTGTAACCGGTTACGGTACTATCGATGGCCGTCTTGTGTACGTTTTCGCCCAGGACTTCACCGTATTCGGAGGTTCCCTATCGGAAACAATGGCTCTGAAGATATGCAAGGTAATGGATATGGCCATGAAGATGGGCGCACCCGTAATCGGACTCAACGACTCGGGCGGCGCACGTATTCAGGAAGGCATCAACGCCCTTGCCGGTTATGCCGAAATTTTCCAGCGTAACATCATGGCCTCCGGCGTGATTCCTCAGATTTCCGGCATTCTCGGCCCGTGCGCCGGCGGCGCGGTGTACTCCCCCGCCCTCACCGACTTCACCATTATGGCCAAGGGCATATCCTATATGTTCCTCACAGGCCCCAAGGTGGTAAAGACCGTGACTGGCGAAGATGTGAGCCAGGACGCCCTCGGCGGAGCCGAAGTTCACTCTCAGAAGAGCGGCGTATGCCACTTTGCCGCAGAAGACGGCGAAGACGCTATCAAAATCATACGCAAACTCTTCAGCT